>Ga0081606_1000018_pt1 | contig 240919 bp, 182 predicted proteins | sample EareggfetidaYelm_FD_71127 | JGI IMG/M metagenome (GOLD analysis project Ga0081606, IMG submission 71127) | Earthworm egg capsule microbial community from the University of Washington, USA - E. fetida Yelm (SPADES assembly) (version 2) | ecosystem: Host-associated > Annelida > Reproductive...
GGCCTGGGCGCCTTGTCCGAGGCACGAGGGCGGGGACTCCCGGAGTGGCGCTGGAGGGTTGTGGAGGAGGGCGTACGGCGGTTGGAGGCTCAGCTGGGCGTGGAGGGCCTGCGGGAGTTGGCCCGGGACATCCAAGCGAGCCGGGAGGCGGGCCGCTTCGTGGCGGTGGGAGGCGTGGATGCCGCCCTGGCGATGCGCGAGGCCCGGGGCGACGTGGGCAGGGCGCAGGCGATGATGTCCAAAGCCAGGCCCGAGGCGACAGGCGCCCCGGCGGTGAGGCGCACTACGGTAGTGGAGCGCCCCGGAGGCCTGGCCGCGCTGGTGGACCAGGAGGTGGGGCTCACCCGGGAGGTGGTGGAGGCTCGGCTCGTGGCGGTGGAGTCCGAAACCACGGGCCCGCGCCTGTCCAGGGACGTGGCGGTGTTGGAGAAGCAGCGCCCCGTTCTCGACGCTCCTCCGTTCGAGGCCCGAGACAATTCCCGCTGGCGTGAGTACGTCGACTACTACGAAGGGCGGCTGGGAGAACTCAGGGAAGGCAAGGCCAGCAAGGGGCCGTTGCGTTGGACGGCCTATGAGGTGATGTGGAGGGGATTCGCCCGAGGGCTGGAGTTCGAGCGCGCCATGGTGAAGGTGCTGCGGGCCGACGCGGAGCTACCCCGGGCGGAGCGCCGTTTCCTCGGGGACTTCAACAAGCCGCGAGTCGAGACGTACGTGGGCGTGAGGAAGCCGGGCACGGGCCTGCGCTTCGCGGATGTGCTCGTCATCGAGGAGGGAGGGAGTGCAGGAGGGCCGCCGCGCGTGGAGACCTTCAGCTTCAAGAGCCGAGACTTCTCGGGGCTGGGAAAGGATGCCCTGGCGGCGCAAATGATGGAAGACGCGAGGGAAGCGCGACGCAAATACGGCGAGGTGTTGGACATCCGCCGAGACTCCCTTCAGCCTCTCCTCCGAGAGGGGGGCGAGGTGTCCGTCCAGCGGGTCCGACTCATCTACGAGGGCGGCCAACTCAAGCCCTATCAAGCAGGCGATTTGAAGGCAGCTGTGAACGAGTCCAAGAAAGCGGTTCCAGGAGTGGAGGTCCTGTTCCAATGAAGGTACTGGAGTTTTACGGTTCAAGGGATGAGGACTTTCTCCGACTCACTTTCGATGGTGCCTTCAATCCGCGGGCGGCACTCGAGGGTGAGCTGGAGCCTTTTCTTCATGCGCTCGAGGAGTACGCGGGCGACTGGATGCCGGACGTCGTCGAAGGCAATCGGCAACGAAAATACTCCCGTCCTTCTTTTTGGAAGGCTCTGGAGGAGCGGCGTGAAGACAACAACATAGGGTTCGGATTCTACAGGACGAAATGGCCCGCGTTGGATATGGCACTGCGGCTCTGGCTCCCTCCCATTCCTTCTGGACTGGACATCATGGTCAAGGTGAAGCCTCTTTCCTTATTCGCTGAGGCGGAGCGTTGTCTCCAATTCGTCGAGATGGTGAGAGCCTGGGCTTCGCGCTACCCCGTCACGCATGCCGCGGCCCACAGCGCGGATGACAAGGAGTTGGCGGGCTCTCCCAATTTTGGCCGCGACGACGAGACTGAATTCAGAGACGGCTTCGACAAGATCTACGAGGTGTCCTGGCTTAACGTCTTCGGCCCGAAGCTGGTGGAGACCGTCGGCCGCGAGCGCATGCTGTCCACACCCGCCTGGCGGGTGGAGGAATTGCCCAACGGTTGCGTCCTCCTGGTGACGAGGCCCACTCCCGCGGACTTCGCCAGCGAGGAGGCGCGTCTGGCCCAGGCCCGCGCTCACGTCCACCTGCGGCCGGACCTGGACTTCGACACCGTGCTGCGCTCCTTGCGCGAGCGCAGCGCCAGGCTCGCCCCCGTGGAACCCCGCTTCCACCCGGACGTGGCACCGCTCCTCTCCCGCGTGGTGGACCGCGTCGCCAGTCACGAGCGCCAACGCCAAATCGCCGAATTCAACGCCTGGCAACCGCCCGAGCCCGAGGAGTGGCGCCCCGCCGCCAGCGCGCTCCCTTCGGACGTGGAGGACCCGGCGGCGGCTCGCGAGCACTACGATGACCTCGCCGAGCACCTCGTGGCCCTGCTGCACTCGCAGGTGCCTTCCGTCTTCAAGGCGACGCCCGAATCGCTCATGGACGTCGACTTCTACTTCTGGCGCGAGGAATTCCCGACGAGCCGGTCGAGGGAGGCCATCGAGGAGCGGGCCGTGCCCGCCATCGGCGCCTACCTGGGCGAGGTGCTGGTGCGCCACTTGGGAGGCCGGTGGATCCCGCGCCAGAAGCTCGAGGAGGCCCAGGTCCTGGTGGGCAACCGCGTCTGGTTGCCGTTTGTCCGGGCACGCCGCTACATGGGCTCGTCACAAGCGCTGTTGGATTACTCCCTCTTTCAGCTCTATCGCGTGGCCGAGCGGCACCGTTCCTGAGTTGTGCACCCGTGGTCAGGAGGCGTCTTGAATCATCCGCCTGGAAACGATTGGGAGCCTTCGCTCTGTTTCCCGCTGGTTCCTCGCGGGCGTCGCTTCACTCCGGGTCTGGGCCCTCTCGGATCCTTGCCGCATTCTCACCGCCAATGACCATCAACGTGGCCTTCAAGATTCCGGACGCGGTGGTTTTCGTCACCGATGGGCTGGGGAGCATCAGCTCCGTCGCGCCCTCGGGTGACGAGCACATCATCTCCAGCATGAACGACGTGGAGAAGCTGGTGTCCATGCGGGGTGGATCGGTGCTGGCCATGTTCAACGGAGTGGGGAGCCTGGGCTCGGGCACCATCGCCTCCGAGCTCAAGGATCTGGATGACGGGAGCCAGGAGCCGTCCCTCCCGCTCCTGACGTGGGCGAGCACGCTCTCCGCCCGGCTCGCGGACCGCGCGCGCAAGAAGTTGCGGCACCTGCCGAGGCCTTTCCACCTCATCCTCGCGGGCTTCGACCCCTCGCCGCCGGGCACGGAGCATGCGCCCGAGCACCCGCAGATCTACTCGGTGGGCTGGCCCGAGAAAGACAGCGCGACACCGCATCCAGATCCGGTGCTCCACGAGCTCCGTCGGGATGGGGGCTTGATCCACCGCTTCGGCGCCTACTACGCGGGCGCCACGGTGGGGCCGGCCCGTTTCGCCGAGGGCTTCGATCCGGAGCTTCCCGCGCGGCTCGTGGGCCAGTTGGTGGGCGGAGAGGATTCCGCCTCGTCACCAGGGCTCCTCGAGGAGTTGGTGCGCGAGGTCTGCGCGAAGGTGGCGCCACAAGCGGCCCTTTCCAACGCGGAGGTGCGCGCGCTGGCGCTCAAGTACGCGGGACGCACGCTGCAGCGGTTGGTGTCCGTCCCGGAGACGCCCATGTCCGAGCACTACTCCCTGCAGGCGGCCATCAATTACGCCATCTTCCTGGCCGCCTGTTCCTACGCACAGGAGAACTGGTACCCGGGCCGCACGGGGCCGGCGCGGGTCGGCAGCGCGCTCCAGGTGGGCTACCTGCGGCGCCACGCTCCGGCGGAATTGCTCGCCTCCATCCGATTGGACGCGGGGCTCAAGGGCTTCGTCCCGGCGCCCAGGGGCGTGGCATGAGCGCCCGCCGCCAGACGACGAAGAGGAAGCCGCGGGCCAAGGCACACGCGAAGCAGGCGGCACCCGCGCCGAGCCGTTCACCCGTCTCGCTGTTCCGTCAGTCGCGGCCCGGCGTTCCCGTGGGGTTCTACTCGCGCACCCACGCGATGGACGTGGGCGGAGCGCGGACTTCTCCGGGTGAGGTGATGCAGCGCCGCGCGTCTCATCGCCGGATGAAGGAAGCGGAGATGGCGGCGGCGCGATCCTCGGAGAAGGTGGCGGAGCGGGACGCGCACGAACAGGAGCGGATGGCGGCCCTGCTTCGTGCCCAGCAGGAGGCGGTCTGGCTCAATCCGGTGCACAGCGACTACTTCGGCACCGACGAGCACCGCGCGCTGGGAGAGCTGATCGATCAGATTCTCGCGGGGAAGAATCCGTTCGCGGAGGCGGTGCAGGTGGATGCCGTGGCCCTGCGGCGCGTGGCGGGTCCCGGTCCGACGGGGACGCCCCTGACCCGTCAGGACGTGGGCTTCTCGCGGGAGTGGGAGGGGTGGCTCCGGGGAGAGGAACTCGCGCTGTCCGGCGTCTTCCCCACGGGGCGGGAGATTCCCGTCCGGGACGGGCTCGGCCTGGGCTATGGCGACGTCGTGGCCCTGGCGGGGGATTTCTATGCCACGCTGGATGAACTCCGGCGCAAGCTCAGTCCCGCCATCCGGAGGGAAATCCAGGGCATCACCCCCAGGCGTCCCGGTGCGTTGCAGTTGCAGTGCCTCGTGGGCCCGATGCGCTTCCTCCAACTGGCCAGTTGCAACTTCGACCATTTCACACCGCACAACTGGCTGCGTTGGGCGGAGGAGCACCTGGTGGCATTGGAGCAGGCGCTGGCCTGGAACCTGGACGAGGCGCTGCTGCGCAACGCGTTCGGCGACCATTTCCTCACCGACGCCTTCGCCTCCGGGCACATGCGAGTGCCCCGCGTGTTGCTGGCGAGGAGCGCGCCGCTCTCCGTGCTCGGGGGTTTTCCGTCGCGGGACATGCACAACGAGGAGAACGCCCACGGCTTGTGGGTGGAGAACCTGGCCGGTGACGTGTGGCACGCCTATGGCGACGATCACCTGGGGGACAACCCGGTGCACCTGTCGCTGGCGGCCGCGGCGCTGGGGCGCTCGGTGCGGCGCATCTACCGCGCGTGGCGGATGGACGCCCCCGAACGGGAGGCGTTGCGCGCGTTGCTGCCCCAAGCGAAGGAGGACGTGGCTGGACTGCGCGCCCAGCTGAAGGCGGATGCCAGCGGCGAGCGTGCCGCCAGGCTGCGGCCGGATGCGCTGCCGGACCTGTTCGGAGACGCCGGCCTGGGGCTCGATCGTGTCCGCGAGCTGCTGCCCATGCCCCTGGAGGTGACGACGCGCCCGTTCGAGGACGAGCGGCTGGGGAACTATCCTCCCCAGCACGCGCCGAGGAAGGCGAAGCGCAAGGGCACGCCCCCCTTCGAGGACTGGTTCACGCTCACCTAGGGTTAGGGCGCTGGTTTGTGCCTGGCGCGCCAGGCGCTGGGGGACTCGCCGGTGTGCTTGCGGAACAAGCTGCTGAAGTGCTGCAGCGAGGCACACCCCACCTCGGCGGCCACGGAGGTGAGCTTGGCGTCGCTCTCCAGGAGCAGTGCCTGGGCGGTGCGTACCTGCACCATGTTGAACTCGGCCTGGAAGGACGTGCCCGTGTCGCGCAGCCGGCGCTGGAGCGTGCGCTCGGACATGCCCATTTCCTTCGCCACGTCCGCGAGGTTGAGTTCCTCGCACAGCCGGGGACGCAACACCCGGTGCAACTCGCCGATGAGCGGGGACTGGCCCTGCTGCCGGAGCACCAGCTCATCCAATTCGGCGAGCAGGGCGCGCGCCTCGGCGTCTGGACGGCCGAGCCAGCCCAGACCCTCCAGGGGATCCGCGAAGGCGCGCGTGGGGTAGCTGGAACTCACGAGGCTGTAGAAGCCGCCCACCACGGCGCCCGCGAGCCCCTCGGGCCGCACCAGCGCCTGGCGCCGCACCGTCTGGGCGAAGCCGGAGATGCGCGGCGCCATGTACTTCACCAGCACGGAGAGCCCGCTGGGATCCGGGGCCTCGATGCGGCGCGCGTCCACGAGCGACACGTGGGGGAGCGCGGGGGCCAGCTCCACGTCGAGCACCGCGGTGAGCCGGGAAATCTGTGTCTCTCCAGGCCGGCCCCAGATGGTGAATCCGCACACCTCGGGCGAGGCATACCAATGGATGAAGTTCTCCCCGGCGAGGTATCGGCCGAAGGGGTCTTGCAGGTAGTCGTCCAGTCCATCCGCGGAGCGCACGGGGCGGAGCATAGCGCCCCGTGCGCTCCGTGGCCCCAGGCGTCTGGGGCCGGGATGTTCACTCCTCTCGCCTGAGCGTGGCGGCCACGTGGGAGAGGGCCCTCAGCTGGTCGGGGTTGAGTTTACGGACGTGGCGCATCAGCCGCCGCATCTGGGGTCCACCCGTCTCGGCCGGGGCGGAAGGCGCCTCGGCCCAGGCGGGTGGGTGGGGTGTGCCGAGCGCCAGGAGCGAATCCGCCGGCAGCTTCAGGGCCAGGCACAACCGGCGCAGGGTGGGCACGCTCGGCATGAGCAGCCCGCGCTCCAACCGTCCATAGACCTCCGTGGCCACCCCGATGCGCTCGGCCACGTCCGCTTGGGTCACTCCCTCTCGCTTGCGGGCCTCTCGGGCCGCGTCTCCCAGTGCCTTGGACAGCTTCTGCTTGGCCTCGCGTCTACCTCGGGGGGGAACCGTCGTTTTCGACGCCATGGCGCCTGTCACCTCCAGTCCTGACCCCAAGCGTTATATGACTTATCCAGTCAGGTGTCAGCGGCAAACTTCGGAAGTAGTATCCATTCCCGAGGGCCGCCCGGCGCCTGGGGGAGGCTTCGGGCACGGCGCCTCTGTTGCAGGGGATACGGACGAAGGCCGCTGGCGGTCCGCGCGGACCGTGGCGCATGACTCTCGAGGTCATCGCGCCACGGGGGACCTCGCCAGGATGCGGAGTCCGGTAAGTGGGACTACAGGTAGGACGCGGCGTCGAACTCGTCCACGCGGATGGGGAGCAGGCGGGGCAGGGGCCGCTGGAAGACCTTGGCGTCCATCTCCAGGTCGAGGATTTCGAGGCCGGCGGGGATGAACTCGCGGAAGCGCTGGCTCACGTACTCGCGCAGGCCCAGGAGTGTCACCTTGCGCTTCTCCTCCAGGAGGGGGCGCAGGGCGGCGGCGAAGTCACTGCCATCGTGGCTGGCGAGCGCGACACTGGCGCCCGGCCGGGAGGTGCGGATGGCCTCGAGCAGCTTGAGGATGCCGATGTCCACCACCTTCTGCTCCGGGCGGCCGTGCAGCAGGACGACCTCGCAGCCAGCGGTCTTCAAGGCGCGCACGAAGCCAATCATCATGTCCGGCAACTGCTCGCCCCGGGCGTTGAGCACCACGATGCAGCGCACCGGGTTGGCGAAGCGGGACTCACAGAAGGCGACCAGTCGGTCGAACTGCACGCGATCCTGGGGCTCGGGCTTGCGTCCCACGACGTTGGACACGGCCCAATCGATGTTCTCGGCATCGATGAGCACGTAGGTGGCGGCGGCGGGACGGGTCGTCGAAGTCATGGCGGGGCAACATATCCGTGGCGCCTCGACCGTGTGGGACTTCTTGGCGCTCCCGAGGAGGGCGCTTCTCCAGGAGTCGCGGAGAAGAGGACTCCGGGTGCGGCCCGTCTCCTTCCTTTCCCCCCGCTGCTTCCGCTGGCGGGGGGAGGGGTCATTCGAGCTGCAATCCGCAGTCGGAGCACGCGCCTTCCCGCAGGGGAGCGGCGGTGCCACAGGCGGGACAGGGCAGCTCGCCCTCTTCCGGCACCGTCAGGAGCGCGGCTCCCGAGGGCAGGAGCCCCTCGCGCGCGAGGCTGTCTCGCCAGTGCCGCTGGAGCATGGCATCTACCTGGGGCGCGTCCTCGGGGCGCACGAGCACCTGGAACTTCGGCGAGCAGGACGGCTTGCTACAGGCCTCGCGATGGACGAGCGCGGCAACGCCCTCGGCCAGACACGCCTCCACCAACCGCCGAGCGTCCGCGAGCGGCATTTCCCGGCAGGGCACCACGTCCGCCTTCGCGAGGAGCCGCTGTGCTTCGTCAGGAGTCATCCCCGGGAGTCAATCGCATCCATCGCCTCTTCGTCCATCTCGGAAGGGGCCGCCAGGGACTCCGTGCCTCGCGCCAGGGGGCGCGGAGATGATCCGGGGGCCGAAAACTCGGCCCCGGAGCGGTTGTCAATCCCCGGAGGCGGCATCGTCCGGAAAAGTCCCAACCATTTCAGGGGTTTACCTCGCGGGAAATTGTGGCATAGGGTGCGCCCTCCCGGGTTCCCCCGGGACCCGGCGTCCTCCGTGTTCCCAGGCATGGACTGGCCGTCCGGTAGGCCCCACAAGTGACGAGGGAGGGCGATTCAGGCCGTGAGTGACGAGCGTCCGGACGCGCTACTCAGAAGCGCACTCGAGAAGATTGTCTATTTCGAGGCCCGTGCCGAGCAGCTCCACCACGAGCTGACGTCCACGCGCGCGGAGCTGGAGCACCTCAAGCGAGATCTGACGCTCTCCGAGCAGCGGGAGCTGGAATTGCGGCACGAAGTGGCGCAGCTGGAGGTGCGCATGGGCCGCATGGGCACCGAGCGCGAGGAGCTGACGCGCGTCAACCAGGCCCTGCGCACCGAGCGCGGCCAGTTGCTCGGCAAGCTCCTGGAGGCCAGCCGCATCCGCGCCTCGGGCCGTCCCGCGCGCGAGGAGGACGAGGACGAGGGTGGACTGGGCATCGACCTGGCGTCCTTCATTTCTCAGTTGCGCAGCGAGGTGCTCGAGCGCCCCGGTCAGGGCGGCCCCGGCCCCGGCCCCGCCTATCCCTGGCCCTTGCCCGCGGAGCAGCCCGTGCCGCAGCCCGCGCCCGTGCTCGCCACGGTGGGCGCGCCCGCGTCCGTGACGGCGTCACCCGTGGTGCAGCACGCCTGGCGCCTGCATCAGGAGGGGCGGCTCGCGGTGAGCGCCGGGCAGATGGCGGAGCTGTCCGGCTCGGGAGGCGGGGACGAGACGCTGTTCGGTTTCTCCGTGCGCGAGCTGTCCGCGCCGGACGCCACGTCCCGCGTGCGCGCCGCCGAGCGGCTCAAGGCCCTGGGCCAGCCGGCCGCCGCGCCCGCCCTGGCGAGCGCCCTGCACGCGGAGGACGACCCCACCGTCCAGGCCGCGCTCCTGGCGGCCTTCGCCGAGGTGGGCAAGGAGCAGGGGGCCTCGGTGGTCTCGCCCCTGCTCGCCTCGCGCGTGCCCGAGGTGCGCATCGCCGCGCTCAAGGCGCTGCTGGCCCTGTCGCCCCAGGAGGCCGCGCCCCACCTGGCCCAGGCGGTGAAGGATCCGGATCGCGGTGTGCGCCGGCGTGCCTCGCTGCTGGCGCTCGGCCTGGAAGGGGAGAGCGCGCGGCGCCTGGGCGAGGAGGCCATCCTCGATCCGGACGCCGAGGTGCGCAGCCTCGCCGCCCTGGCGCTCGGAGCCGGCAGCGGGGAGTCCGCCCGGGCCATGCTCCTCGACGCGCTCAAGGATCCCGAGGTGCGCGTGCGCCGGTCGGCCGCGCAGAGCCTCGGCCGCATCCTCGGCCAGGACGTTACCGCCGTGGTGGACCTGGACGAGGGCCGCCGTCGCCGGGAGATCCGCCGGCTCGCCACGCTTCCCGTGCAACCCGTGCGGGCCTCGCTCGCCCCGAAGGCGCCGCCGCCCCGTGCCGCCGCGCCGGTCCCACCCCGTCCCACCGTGCGTGCGGCTCCCTCGCCCGTGGAGGCGTTGTGTGGTCCCCTGTTGTCGGAAATCCGGGTGGCCATCCGGGGCCGTTCCCTGGGAGAACTGGCCACGGGCATCCGGTCCACGCCCGAGCTGGCCCAGGAGGCGCTCGCCCTGCTGGTGGCCAGGGGCTCGGTCACTCGGAGAGGTCACAAATACTTCGCCTCTTGAGGCAAGGTATGACCCCCGCCCAAGGTTCGACGAAGGGTTCCCATGGATGCGCCGACGTACAGTCCCAAGCAGGTCGCCGAGCTGCTCGGCCTGCCGCTGAAGTCCATCACTCCGGCGCTCAAGCAGGACAGCTACACGGGGGCCGAGGTGTGGGCGCTGCGCGAGCAGCACGGGCGCTTCCCTGAGCCCCTGGGCCGCAGGAAGCAGCTCTTCCTCAACTTCAAGGGCGGCACGGGCAAGACGTCCCTGTCCACGTCCTACGCGTGGCGTCTGGCGGAGCTGGGCTTCACGGTCCTCATCATCGATCTGGACAGCCAGGGCCACGCCACCAAGTGCCTGGGCTACGAGGGCGAGGACTTCGATCAGACGCTGCTCAACGTGCTGGTGCGCAAGGCGCCCCTGTCCGAGGTCATCCAGAAGACGAGCCTGCCGAACCTGGACTTCGTGCCCTCCAACCTCACCATGTCCACGGTGGACCTGGCGCTCATGCCCATGGCGGGGCGCGAGTTCAAGCTGCGCAATGCCCTCAAGGAAGTGGAGGGCCGCTACGACGTCATCGTCTTCGACGCGCCGCCGTCCTTCGGCCTGCTCAACCTCAACGCGCTCATGGCGGCCAACGATTTGTTCGTCCCCGTCCTGGCCGACTTCCTGTCCTTCCACGGCCTCAAGCTGCTCTTCGAGACGGTGCAGGGCCTGGACGAGGACCTGAACCACGTACTGGACCACGTGTTCATCGTGGTCAACTCCTTCAACGCGACCTTCCGGCTCGCCAAGGAGGCGCTGGAGGCCCTTCAGACGCACTATCCGGAGTATCTGCTGCCCACCATCATCCGGCAGTGCACCAAATTCGCCCAGGCCGCCAGCGAGGGCCGGCCCATTTTCGTGGCCGATCCAGGCTCCAAGGGGGCCACGGACATCGAATCCCTCATCCAGCACGTGCTTCCGCGCTTGCGGGCGGGCGCGGCTCCCGGTAGCGGTACGGATGCGCAGCAGGCCGGTTGACGACCCCCTCACCTCTTCCGCTATTCAAGCCCGCCCATGAAGAAGGCCTTCGAGCAGAACGTGTCCCGTGCCAAGCCGCGCCTGCGGCTGGGTGCCTTCACCGGTGTCGTCGACCCCGCCGCGCCCGAGGAGGCCGCGGAGTCCGAGCCGACGCGGGACGTGGAAACCGGGCCCGAGCGCGCGCCCGAGCCGGCCACCGCCGCGAGTGACCTGTCCGCCGAGGTGCGTGCCCGCATCGAGCGAGCCCGGGCCCCGCGCCCCACGGCTTCCGAGGTGCTGGACGCCGCCCTGCGTGCCTCCGCCCATCAGCAGGCGCGCGACGCGGACGTGACTCCGGCCTCGCCCGTGGCCCGCGTGGAGACGCCCGTGCACGAGGTGGAGGTGCAGACGCCCGCTCCGCCTCCGGCGCGCGAGGAGTTGGACACGCACGCCCGGCGCGAGCGGCTCAAGGAGCGCCTCAAGGCGGTTCGCGAGAACCCTCGCCCCGAGCCCCTGCCCGCGAGCGTCGCCGAGGCGGGCATGCGCGCCGTGGAGCGCATCTCCAGCCTCCAGTCGGAGCTGACCAAGGTGAAGGCGCTCAACCTCACGCTCACCCAGGAGTTGGAGGTGACGCGGCGCCAGTCGGAGAAGGCCACCGAGGAGGCCCGCCTTCGCATGGACGAGGCGCGGCGGCTCGCCACCGAGGTGGAGGGCCGGGTGAAGCTGCTGGCCGACCTGGAGCGCGAGCTGTCCTCCCTGGAGGGCGAGCGCGACGAGGCCCTGCTGTCCCTGCAGGAGGCGCGTCAGGCCATGCAGGCCGCGGCCGAGGAGCGTGCCGAGCTGGAGGGCACCGTGGTCGAGGCCAAGAAGGCGCTCGCCGACAGCCTCTCCGAGGAGGAACGGCTCGCGGGGGAGCTGGAGTCCGCGCAGGAGGAGACGGCGGTGCTGCGCCGTGCGGTGGACACGCTCCAGGGCGAGCGGGACGTGCTCGCCCAGCAGGTGGCCTCGCTCACCGCCGAGCGCGCCGAGCTGCTCGAGGCCCGCAAGGCGCTCGAGGCCGTGCACCGTGCCCTGAGCCAGGCCGTGGCGCGCTGAAGCCTCCGCGCGCTCTTTCCCTCGAGCCCGTCCGGGATTTCATGCCCGGGCGGGCTTTCGCGCGTCCAGGGACCATGTCCATTCCCCCGCCTGGCGGCCCGTCGAGCCATCGTGCACTCCGGCGCCATCCTGGCGGGGCCCCCGCTCCCTGTTGCCGCGTCCCCCGTGTCTCCCGAGCTTTACCGGCGAAGCGCGAGGGGTAGGGGGCCTGCCGGCCCGTCCATGAGCCCCATGGCGCGAAGGAGTTGGACGTGGGCTTGGATCTCTTGAAGGAAAAAGGCGTTCCCCTGGATCGCCAGAAGTTCACCTGGAAGGACCTCACCCGGCGCACCTACAGCAAGCTGGATGACGACGCCTTCACCCGGGTGCGCGTCATCCTGATGAACGGCATCGAATCCGAGTCCCTTCGCTTCAGCCACGCGTGCGCGCGGATGAACCGGGACCTGCGCGAGCCCCTGGCGCTCATCCGCCGGGTGGAGCAGCACCAGCAGACGCTCGTCAACTGGATGAACCCGGGCAACCAGTCTCCGCTGGAGACCACGGTAGGCTTCGAGCAGGTGGCCATCGAGGTGACGGCGAGCGTGGCCGTCCACGAGCCAGACCCCTACCTGGCCCAGGCCTACCGCTTCGGCATGCTGGAGGACTTCGACCACCTCTACCGTTACGCGGCCTTGTACGACCGGGTGGAGGGCAAGGATCCGAACTACCTCGTCCAGAGCTATTCGGACATCATTCCGGGGCGGCCCACCGCCATCGAGCACCGCCACCCCCTGGACGACGTGCGCCAGCCTTATGATCGGCGCACCGCGCACCCGCTCAGCAAGATCCACGCGCTGCTCATCACCGCGGCCGAGCACCAGACACACGACTACTACATGAACATCGGGCCCACGTTCACGGACCCGGTGGCCCGCATGCTCTACGCGGAGATCGCCTCCATCGAGGAACAGCACGTCACCCAGTATGAGTCACTGAGTGATCCCGACGAGTCGTGGCTGGAGAAGTGGCTCTTGCACGAGGCCGTCGAGGTCTACTGCTACTACAGCTGCCTGCAATACGAGTCGAACCCGCGCATCAAGGAGGTGTGGCAGCGCTTCGTGGATTACGAGCTGGGACATCTGCACTACGTGAGGGGCCTCTTCGAGCAGGTGGAGAAGCGAGACGCCGCCGAGGTGCTGCCCGCGGAGTTGCCCGAGCCCATCCACTTCGACAGCCACCGCGAGTTCGTGCGCCGCACGCTCAGCGCCGAGGTGGACATGAGCGCCAATGGAACCCGGTTCGTTCCGCGCGCGGAGGAGTCCGATCGCACGCGGCGCTACCGCGAGGAACTCAATTCCGAGGGCTCGCCGAGTGAGATCGTCGCGGCGGGCTATCAGTGGAAGCCCGGCACGGAGCTGGTGGAGACGGCCGCGCGTCTGGGCGTCCAGACCGATGGGAGGATTCAGTAATGGAGCGCAAGGCGAGTGAGTTGGGTTTGAACCGCACGGGCATCAAGACCTCCCCGGTGAACTCCAAGGAGGCCATCGAGGCCTCGGTGAAGGCGGTGCCGAGCAGTCCGGGAGATGCCTCGGCCATTGCCTGGGTGCGCGCGGAGTTCGCGGGCGAGGTGGATGGACTGGGCTCGGTGCCGCCGCCGGTGGGGCTCAAGGGCATGGTCAAGACGGCGGTGGACCTGCTCAAGGGAGGCCGCTCCACCGTGTTCATCGACAAGCTGGGCGAGCGCGCTGGCTTCGAGCGCACGGGGGTCCGCCTCTATGAGGCGGTTCTGTCCAAGCTGGACGTGTTCGGCACCTGGGCGGGCGGACCCTCGCGCGAGCAATTGGAGAAGATCCGCCTGGATGAGCTGTCACACTTCGCGCTCCTCACGCGTGCCATTGAACAGCTCGGAGGAGACTCCACGGCACTGACGCCCGCGGCGGACCTGGCCTCGAACCTGTCGATGGGCGTGCCCCGGACGTTGGCGGACCCCCATGTCAACCTGCTGCAGTCCCTGCAGGGCCTGCTGATCGTCGAGCTCACGGACAACGCGAGCTGGGAATTGCTCATCGATCTGGCGCGTGAGTTGGGACACGGCTCCCTGGCGGACGAATTCCAGCTCGCCCTGGACGCGGAAGAGGATCACCTGATGTTGGTGAGCGACTGGCTCGAGGCCGGCACGATGTTGGAGGCGAAGGTGGGGCAGGAAGCCGCGGGTGCTCCGGCCTGAGGCGTCAGAACGAGGAGCCCGGCTCCTGGAGGAAGACGGTTTCCTCCGGAGTCGACTCCCGGCCGAGGGTGGCGTTGCGGTGGGGGAAGCGCCCGAAGCGCTCGATGATGTCATGGTGCGCTCGGGCGTACTTCGCCGTCTCCGCGCTGTCCGCGTCCCTCAGTCCCAGCACCTCGAAGAGCGATACCGCGAGGCGCTGATCATGGATGTCCTCGCTGTGCTCGAAGGGCAGGTAGAAGAACCACCGCCACACGGGAGGCAGTGGCACGTCGAGTCCCCTCGCGAGCGCATGGCGGGCCACCTCTCGCGCCCTGGCATCGCTGGCGAAGGCACGGGGTGTGCCTCGGAAGAGGTTGCGCGGAAGCTGATCCAACAGGATGAGCAGCGCCAGGGCTCCACGCGGCTCGTCCTTCCAGGCGTCGAGCGCCCCGGCGACCGCCTGCTCGTGTGCTTCGGCGAAGCGGCGGATGCACTCGGCGTCGAAGGCCTCGTCGCGCTCGAACCAGTATCCGCGAGGTCGTGAGGCAGCCGGGTCCGACGCGGGACCGAACCAGAAGGACAGGACTTCGTCGGCGCTGATCATGAAAGCTCCTGGGTGGAAGGGCTTTCTAGCACTCGTCTGACCGAACGGGGGTGGCCACGGGGGAGGGGCGTCCGCACCTTTGTCTGGCACTGTTCGTTGGAGGTTGGAAGATGCCGGAGCACCATGCGCTGAACAGCCCGTCCCTGACGACGCTGCGCAACCCATCCCTGCGGACCGAGTCGCTCGCCGCGCTGGGAACCTTTGGCACGCTCGCGGCGGGGGCGGCGGCATGGGGGGCGCGCGTCACCAGCAGCCGCCAGCCGTGGTACCGGCGCCTGCGCAAGCCACCCTTTCAACCGCCGTCGTGGGTGTTCGCGCCCGTGTGGACGGTGCTCTACGGCCTCATGTCCGTGTCGGCGTGGCGGGTGTGGAACCGGCCCGCCGGGCCCAGCCGCTCGTGGGCGCTCGCGTTGTGGGGCGTGCAGATGGGCTTCAATGCCCTCTGGTCACCGCTCTTCTTCGGCGCGCACCGTCCGCGCACGGCGCTCGTGGACATCGCGGCGCTGGGCATGAGTCTGACCGCGTACACCGGCGTGGCGCGCAAGGTGGACCGGGGCGCCGCGTGGATGATGGTTCCGTATCTCGCGTGGGTGGGCTTCGCCAGCGCGCTCAATGAGGAGATCGTCCGCCGCAACCCGCGTTCTTCGTCACGGTGATGCCTACCCGCATGCCCTACCTGGGCCGCGGGTAGTCACGGCCACTTCGAGGAGGGACGGGCGCTCGACCCGTCCCTCCATCACCTCACGGCGTGTAGAACTCGCTGGAGGACTGGTCGTGGTTGCTGACACCACCGGCGGCGAGCACGGTGCCGTTGGGCAGCAGGGTGGCCGTCTGGCCGTAGCGGTCCACGTTCATGGCGAACGTCTCGCTCCAGGTGCCCGTGGCCGGGTCATACAGGTCCGAGGCCGTCTGAATCCCCGTGGCCTGGTGGTAGCCACCCGCCACCAGCACCTTGCCGTTGGGCAGCAGCGTCGCCGTGTGCGAGCGGCGCGGCTGCTTCATGCTCCCGGTGTAGCTCCAACTGCCCGTGGCCGCGTCGTACAGCTCCGCCGACGCGCTCTGGGCCGGGTCGATTCCCGCCCCGCCCGTCACCAGCACCTTGCCGCCCGCCAGCGCCGTGGCCGTGTGGTAGCCGCGTCCCAGGTTCATGTTCCCCACGAAGGAGAAGCGGCCCGTGGCCGGGTCATACACCTCGGCGGTGGCCAGGGCCGTGCCCGAGGCGTTGAAGCCGCCCGTCACCAGCACCTTGCCGTCCGGCAGCGTCGTGGCCGTGTGGTGGCCTCTGGCCTGGGAGAGCGAGCCGGTGTACGTCCAGCTGTCGCTCGCGATGTCGTACACCTCGGCCGACGCCAGCGCGTCCTCCCCGTACTCGCTGCCGTCGCCGCCGATGACGAGCACCTTGCCGTTGGCCAGCAGGGTGGCCGTGTGGTGGTAGCGCTGCTGCAGGGTGTTGCGCGCTCCCTTCCACCGGCCCGCCGACGGCACGTACAGCTCCGCGGTGATTCGGGTGATGGGGCACTCGCCTCCGCCCACAATCAACACCTGGCCGTTGGGCAGCTTCGTCGCCGTGTGGCCCCGGTGGGTGGTGAGCGTGCTACCCGTGGCGCTCCACACCCCCGTCTGCTCGTCATACAGCTCGGAGGACACGTTGAAGCCTCCCGCCACCAGCACCCGTCCGTCGTCCAGCAGCGTCGCCGTGTGCAGCAGCCTCGGCAGCGCCATGCTTCCCGTCATCGTCCATCCGCCCGAGGGCAGCGGCTCGCACGCGAGGCTCAGCGAGGCCGGCATGGCGTTGTTGTCCTCGATGCACTCCGTCTCGCGGCCAAGGCCCGTCCCGTCATCATCGGCCACGACCCACACCTTGGCGTTACCGCCCGGCGCGGTGGTCAGCCGCAGCGACACGTTCGCGGAGCCCTTGGCGGGGATGACGCTGTCCACGGTGGCCACGCCCAGCAGCGTGCCGCCCTCGGAAGGATCGCCCTTGTAGAAGGACACCTTGAGGCCCTTGGAGGAAGCGGCGTCGCCCGCGTTGCGCACGGTCGCCGTCAGCGTCACGGCGAGCGACTCGGGATCGCACGCGGAGGCGATGCCCTCTTCCACCATCAGGTCCGACGCGGCGAAGGGGCTGGTGTTGCCAACGCCCTGGCTGTTGGAGCGGAAGGTGTTGAGGCCCGGGGTCCGCCAGTTGGTTGCGGGGTGCGCGGGGATGGTGCCGTCGTCGTTGACGTTGGTGACGGAGTAGGCGTGCTGATTCCAGATGCGGCGCGTGTTCACCCATCCGTCGTTCTTGTCGCGGAACACGCGGATGCCCGTGGGGCCCGAGCGGCCGTAGTTGTTGGCGATCATCACGATCTCGGCGTTGTCGTCGCCGTCGACGTCCACGATGACCGGGTTCTCGTAGGTGGTGCCCGAGCTGTGGGCCACGTCGAAGCGCACCGCGCCCGTGGCTCCGTCATAGATGCGCAGCCGGAGCTCGTCCCCGTAGATGACCTCGGCCTTGCCATCACCCTCGAAGTCGAAGGTGGAGGAGCCCGTGCGGTTGGAGCTGAGATCCTGCGTGGGGCTCGACCACTTGATGGTGCCGTTCGTCTCGAGGACGATGTAGCGGCTGGCGCCCGCCACGCCGATCTCCGGCTGTCCGTCTCCATCGAAGTCGGCGATGTTCGGCGCGCCACCGATGCCCGAGCCCGGGATGGCCGTCTGCCAGAGCAGCTTGCAGTCGTCATCCATCAGGAAGACCTTGGCGTCTCCCACGATGACGACTTCCCCAAAGGGATCACTGTCGAAGTTGCCCACGCCCGACAGTCCCTGCGGGATGTTCTTGTTGACGCACTTGAGCGTGCCGTCGGCGCGGTAGATGGCGCGGCCGTTGACGACCTCCTGCGGGCCGTCCAGATCGATGTTCGCCGCGTAGGAGATGGGACCGGTGTTCAGGCCGCCCAGTCCGTCCGAGCCCGTCCACTTGAGCACGCCCGTGTTGCTGAACACCTGGTTGCCGTTGATGATCTCCACCGTGCCGTCGCCGTCCAGATCCGCGAAGGACGGGCCGCCCCAGTCGTTTCCGGTCCCGGTGATGCGGAACTTGAACGCGCCGTCGTTCTCGAAGCAGAGCAGGCCCGCGCCGTTCTCCGGCACGGTGCAGATCTCCACCTTGCCGTCGCCGTCGATGTCTCCCGCGGCGATGCTCGACGCGCCACGCACCCGGTAGCTCGGGTTCGTCACCGCCCAGAGATCCCTGCCGTCATCACCGCTGATGGCGCGCAGGATGCCGTTGCCGGAGTAGTTGGTCCCGCTAAAGGCGTTGAAGACGACGTCCGGGGTGCCATCCCCGTTCACGTCCACCACCACCGGCGTCATCATCACCTGGTTGTGCGTGGGCATGATCGAACTGCCCGTCCACTCCCACTCCAGCTCGGGGGAGAAGCTGGGCGTGAAGGGAGGCCGCACCTCGCAGCTTCCCGCCAGGGTGCTCGCGCCCCCCGTGGTCAGCATGTTGGCCTGCTCCCACGCTTCCACCGATCCGCAACCCGCCAGCGCCATTCCGAGCGCCAGCCAGGAGCCGCGAAGCCCTCGGGTCGTCTTCTTCTGATTCATGCGTCCTCTCCCAAGCAGCGCGTCCCGGCGGATTCTTCACGGGAGCGACTACCGCCGCCGGAGAGCAGTGTAGAAAATTCCGCTCATCTCAAACAGCTTAATCAGAGAAAACGATTATGCTCCATTGTGGGCTGTTGTCGGAGGTTACCTGGGTCCAGGACACGTCCTACGCGTTGCCCCGCGTGGAGCGGGAGGCCAGCACCCCGTCGAGGCGGTCGTAGCCCACCGTGAGGCCCTGCTCCATGCCGCCGCGGAGCGCGCCGTCGCGGGCCTCTTTCGACGCGTAGAGGATGGTGCTGATCATCGTGGTTTCGCCGCCCTGCTCGGTGAGGACCGTCGTCGACAGGGTCTCGCCGCCCGTCCCATCCGCGTCGAACAGCTCGGTGTGGACGATGCGCTCGGGCGCCGAGAACTCGCGATAGACGCCGCGTATCCCCAGCTCGCGTCCGTCATGGTTCCGCCAGACATAGCGCAGGCCGCCCCCCACCCTGGGATCGATCTCGCAGATCGGCATCGACCAGCCGGGGGGTCCGAGGAGCCAGCGCTTGATCAGCTCGGGCTTTGTCCAGGAGTCGAAGACCAGACCGCGGGGCGCATCGAAGACGCGCGTCATCCTGATCTCCCGATCACTGGGAGTCGTCACCTGCAGGGTGTTCGTCATGGTGTGTGCCCCTCTATTTCTTCGTGCTCTCCAGGGTCTTCAGCTCGTCCAGGAGGGTGTCGAGGCGCTGGAAGCGGCCCTCCCAGAATTGGCGGTAGTCCTCCATCCATCCGGTGGCTTCCGCGAGCGGTCTGGCCTCGAGCCGGCAGGGTCGCCGTTGCGCGTCCCGGCCGCGTGAAATCAGGCCCGCGCGCTCCAGGACCTTGAGGTGCTTGGAGATCGCGGGCTGACTCATCGCGAACGGTTCCGACAGTTCCGTCACCGACGCCTCTCCGGAGGCGAGACGCGCGAGGATCGCCCGTCGGGTGGGGTCGGAAAGCGCGGCGAAGGTGGCGTCGAGGCGATCGGACGGAGTCATGAATAGCCCATCGGTTTTGAAACTATTTTGGGGGGAGCACGATGTCGGGGCCTGCCCTGCTGTCGCGCCTTTCGAAGCGCAATACCTTTTGTTGCCCCAGGGCGACTAGATGGCCCGGGAACACATCTCTATTGCTCGATCTGGGATGATTCCCGGTTTCGTGCCTCCAACGTCCACTCAGGGCGCGTAGCCGACCTGCCGTCGTGCCGCGTCGATCGTTTCGAGCACGGCGAGGGTGTGGTCGAGCGGATGCAAGGGCGACTCGGTGAGACCGTCCGCGATGTGCTGGGCGACCGCCGAGGCCTGGTAGGCCAGACCCTCGCTCCCGTGCAAACCGGACGGGTCGGTCCAGCGGAGCCGCGCCTCCGAGGTATGGGAGTGCAGGGTGAAGCCGCCGGGGGCGTTGAACCTCGCGTCCACCTGGATGCGCGCGAGCGTGCCGCTGACGGCCGCCTCGACGGGCGTGTCCGCGAAGAGCGTCGTATGCAGGAGCGCCTGAGCACCCGTGTCCGTGCTCAGCACGAGGGCTGTCTGTCCATCCACACCCGTCTGGGCGAGCGCTCCAGTCGCGAGCACCCGCGTGGGCGCGCCGAGCACGAAGTGCGCGAACCAGATGGGGTAGATCCCGATGTCGAGGAGGGCGCCTCCGCCGAGCGCGGGGTTGAAGATGCGGCCCTCGGGATCGAAGTCGAACCGGATCCCGAAGTCGGCCGTGACGAGACGGGTGTCCCCGAGTACGCCGTCGCGCAGCAGCCGCTCGATGAGGAGCGTCCGCGGGAAGAAGCGGGACCACATCGCTTCCATGGCGAAGACCCCCGCGGCGCGAGCGGCGCTGGCGATCTCACGCGCTTCGGTGGCGTTGAGCGCGAGGGGTTTTTCCACGAGCACGTGCTTGCCCGCGGCGATGGCGAGAAGGGCCAGCCGCTTGTGCGCACTGTGCGGAGACGCGACGTAGACGATGTCGATGCCGGGGTCGGTGACGAGCTGCTCGTAGGAGCCGTGGGCGCGCGGGATTCCGTACGTCGCCGCGAAGCCCCGCGCTCGCTCGAGCTCGCGAGAGGCCACGGCGTGCACGCGCTGGTCGGTGTGGTGGTGGAGTGCCCAGACGAAGCCTCCCGCGATCCGTCCGGGGGCGAGCACCCCCCAGCGCAGCACGGGGCCTCCGCGCAGGGGAGTGATGTCGGGCTCGGGCAGGACGGTGGGAAAGTGGCTCATGTGTGCGAGTCGATTCACGGGTGCCGCGCTCCGAGTGTCATGGCCGAGCCCACGAAGGCGCGTACAGTCTTGTATCCGGGCGGCGGAGGCAGCGGGGTGGTGCTGGCCGTGCCGAGCTGGGTGATTCCCTGGGGAACGAGGTTCGCCAGGTTCCAGGTGCGGCCTCCGAACTCCGGGGATCAATCCTGAACTGGCGTGGAGGCCTCGGGGGGGGCTGGGGTTGGTGGGGGCGAGGCCGGAGGAACAGGCTGCGCTTCGGACTCGGGAAGGGAAGACGGGGTTGGCGGGGGAGGCGGCGCGGGTGCTTCACCTGCCTCTTTCGGGAGCGGAGCGGCTTCGGCGTCCTCCCATGTCCATTGAGGTTGAGGCGCCGCCGCCACGACTTCGCCTTGGGGTGTGACCGCATACACGTGCCACCAGTCGAGCACGCGATAGCGCGGGCCGCCGCACCGATCGAAGCGTTCCTCCAGCATCACGTAATACAAGCCCGACGTCGGACCGTTGTAGATAGCGACTTCCAATCCTTGCTCAGGACTCGAGCATCCCTGGAATAGGTGTGGATGCGGATTGGTCTTTATCATCTCACGGATGGCGGCCGCCGCGGCGAGCGCGGCCCCCGCCTCCATGAGCGGTGCGATGTTCTTGCCCGAATAATCGTTCGGCCACTCGACTTGTCCCCTCCAGGCTGCTGAGGGACCGACGCAGCCGGGAAGCACCGCTGCGAGCCCCGCGAGCGCATACGCTTTGATCACGTCTCTCCTCCATCCCCATGGATGCACCAGCGGGGAATGCGCTTTTCTCCCTGTCCGTCTGCTCATGGCGTCTACCTATTCGTGCAACGGTCGCAGGGGTTTATCGCATTGGGGTGGGCGTCCCTCTGTTCCTGGGGAGCAGCGACCGAGGGTCATCCAACTGGCTGTCGCTGTGCTCCACTGCTGGATCTCTCCTGTGGGAAAATAGCGAAGGAAGATGCGTGTACCGTCCTGGCGTTCCGCCACCAATACCGAGGCCATCTCCGCGCCTGTATTTTTGTAGATGACTGGAGCCGGGTTACCCGGAATCAGACGGACTTCCGCCATGGCTACCATCGAGGGGCATGTTTCATCCTCCTCCATCCTGGCACTACGTGGAACCTAACGGGGGGATAGCCGTCCCACGGGCATGTGGAGCCGTCGGCGCTCCTGGCGTTTCAGGATGGAGCGCAGCCCCACCACCATGGCGACGAGGGAGGCCGCCATCCACAGCAGGGCCCAGAAGGGGGCGGGCAGGTAGGTGAGACGGGCCATGGTGTTGGCGTCGGAGATCCCTCCATCCATGCCGAACCCGAACAGGCCCTTGATGTCTTGGATGGCCATGAAGCACGAGAGCGTGGCGATCCAGACGATGAGCATCCGCCGGAGCCAGACCGGTCCCTTCCAGGCCACCAGGCCGAGCAGCACCGCCATGCCGGCGATGAAGCCCAGGGTGAAGAGCCCATCCCCGCGCGAGGAGCCGGTGAAGCTCGCATGGGCGGCCCCGGGGTCCGGCGGGAGCAGGGGGACCCAGATGATGGCCACTCCCACCATCCAGGCCACGAGCCCCCACGTCAGCAGGCGTCCGCTGCGCATGCGCCCGGCGGCCACCAGCAGCAGCGCGCCCGCCACCGAGGAGCCCATGTAGCCGCCGGAGGAGATGAGCATCTGCTTCCAGAGCGAGCCGATGCCGGAATAGTAGGTGAGGCCGCCGGTGGACGGACTGATGGTGACGCTGTGGACGTGCCCACCCAGGACCCAGGCGGTGAGGGCGTGTCCACTCTCGTGCATGAGCGTGACGAGCAGCCGGAAGGGGTAGAGCCACACCGTCTGCCAGAGGAACACGCTGGCCACCGCGGCGAGCACGAGGCACGCCACGAGGGCACGGGACGACATGGGCGGCGGCTCCGGCAGGGGGCGCATGCCCGGTGAAATCTACCACGGCCCCGGGTATTCCCGGGCCCCGGGCACATGACGGCGGAGGTCATCCCCCAGGCCCTATGTTATAAGTCGGGTATGAACGTGCGCAACATGCCGTGTGCCTGCGGCAGTGGATTGAAGACCAAGCGTTGCTGCGGAGGGAACCTCCCGGCCTTCCTGGGACTGGATCCCCTGTACTCGCGTCCGCCCCCCCCGGGCTTGGACGCCGTCACCACCGAGGCCTACCTGCGCTCGCAGGAGGTGCTGTGCTCGCCCAACGTCCTCCAACACATGTCCGACTGCATGGTGGTGCTGCGCGGGATGTTCCGCGAGGGCGGGCCGCTGGCCTCGCTGCGCTGGCCCTGGGAGGACCTCGTGCCGGTCGTCGAGCGGCACCTCTTCCGGGTCATGGCGGAGGTGCGGGACGTGGAGGGCCGGCACGAGCGGTTGTTCCAGCGCTGTGCGCCGGAGTTGCTCGACACCGAGCATCTGGCCCGCATGGACCGGACCTTCCGCCAGGAGTTGATGTCGTCCGAGCGCTCGGCCGCCGAGCGCTCCGCGCTGGCCGTGGCGGTGATGGAGTTGCTGTCCGCGCCCCGCCAGCCCCCCTTTCCAAAGGAGGGGTTGTCGATGGTGGCGTGGTTGATGATGGGGCAGGTGGATGAGTGGGTGGAGCGCCGCCAGCGCATGCGGACGGCGGTGGACGAGGCCCTGGGCCAGGCGTCCGGAAACGACGCCGTCCTCGTGGACCCGCCCGAGGGATGGGAGCAGGCCCTGGTGGGGGTCGCGGAGTCCGATCCGGAGTTGATGGCCCTGTTGGGCCAGTACGAGGTGGCCATCCTCCGCGCCATCCTCGAGGGCAGCACTCCCGCGGTGCTCCAGGGCGAGGAGTGGTTGTGGATGACGGCGGTGCTGCGCGAGCCCCTGCGAATCGACCCCGAGCGGGCCTCGGAGGTGGATACCGACGCGCTGTTGCGCATGCTCGACGGGCAGGTGCAACAGGACGTGCTGCGGCGGGTGGAGGCGGCCGGGAGGGATTCCTCGTCCGCGCCGGAAGCGGAGCAGTGGTTTTGCTGGGCCCACAAGGTGCTGGTGTCCCGTCCGATGGCGTTCTTCGGAGCCTTCGCCAAGGCGCGGGAGGCGTTCTTGCGCGAGCGCTTCGCCGGAGAGTCGGACTGGGTGCACCTCCTGCAGCGGCGCGAGCACTGGCGGGCGGAGGACCTGGAGCCCTATCGGTTGCGTCTGGAGTCCTTGGAGGCGTCGGGGGCGGCGCGGTGCGTGGGGCGGCTCCAGGCCTGGTTGCGGGGGGAGGTGCCCGAGGGGGGAGGGAACTTCAAGGTGTGAGGCCTGGAGTAGAGTGGGCCCCATGGCCCACCCGACCTCCCTCGCCGATGTCTATGCCTCCCAGCACCGGGGTGACGCGGACGACTACGCCAGCTACTTCGCCGGCATGGACGCCTCCATGCAGCAGAAGGTGGCCCTCACCACGGCGCACTTCCCCACGCGCGGCCGGGTGGCGGACATGGGCAGCGGCTCGGGTCGCGGCACGTATGACCTGGCGTGTCTCTACAAGGGGTTGGAGCTGGTGGGCGTGGACATCAATCCGGTGTCCGTGGACATGGCGGGCCAGGCGTGGCGGCGGCCCAACCTGCGCTTCGTCGCGGGGGATATCGCCGACCCCGTCTTCCCGCCCGAGTCCCTGGATGGCGTGCTCGACTCGTCGGTGCTCCACCATGTCACCAGCTTCAATGACTTCTCGCTGGCGCGCCTGGAGATGTGTCTGGACAACCAGGTGCGCGCGCTGCGCACCGGGGGCGTCATCATCATCCGCGACTTCGTCATCCCCGACGGGCCCGAGCACGTCTGGCTCGATCTGCCCGAGACGGACGGCGCCGCGGAGGGAGCGGTGCCGGGCCTGTCCACCGCCGCGCTCTTCGAGCGCTTCGCGCGCGACTTCCGGTGCGGTGTCAATCGCACCGGGCCCGTGCCCTATACGCGGCTCGCCTCTCCCCACGCGGGCCATGTGCGCTACCGGCTCACCCTGCGCGCCGCCAATGAGTTCATCCTGCGCAAGGACTACCGCGAGCACTGGGACGTGGAGCTGCTCGAGGAGTACACCTACTTCACCCAGGCCCGGTTCGAGGCGGCCTTCCGCACGCGCGGCCTGCGCATCCTCAGCTCGATGCCCATCCGCAACCCGTGGATCCTCGCCAACCGGTACGAGGGGCGCTTCCACCTGTCGGACGTGGAGGGCCGGCCCCTGCCGTTTCCGCCCACCAACTACCTCATCGTGGGCGAGAAGGTCCCGCCGGGCGCGGGCGTGGAGCTGCGCGAGGAGCATGGCGAGCCCCTCACCACGCCCCGCTTCCTGTCGCTGAGCACCTGGCGCCATGCGTCGTCCGGCGATGTCTTCGAGTTGGTGGAGCGTCCCGGGCGCACGCTGGACGTGCTGCCCTGGTTCCGCCAGGACGGCCAGGTGTTCGTGCTGGCCAAGAAGGGTTTTCCCCGGCCCATCGTCAACGCGTGCGCGAACCATCCGAACCTCGGGGGAGCGGCGCTGTCCGGCTACGTCACCGAGCCCCTGGCCGCCATCACCCACGCGGGCGAGGCCCCAGCCAAGGCCATCGCGCGCATCCTGCGTGAGCGCGCGGGGCTCGGGCCGGAGCGGCTGCTCGGGATGGGAGAGCCGGTGCGCTACTTCACCTCGCCCGGTGGGGTGAACGAGCGCGTGTCCGCGTACCTGGTGGAGGTGGCTCCGTCCTCCGAGGCCCTTCCCGCTCCGGACTACGGCCCCTTCACGAGCGCCGGTTCGGTGCGCGAGCTGGATGCGCGTCAAGTGCTGCGCGCCTGTCACGTGGGCGGCATGGTGGACGCGCGGCTGGAGCTCAACATCCACCGGCTGCTGCGCCAGCTCGGGGCCTCGCCGGGCCCGTGGATTGGCGCGCCGCTCGCGCTCACGGAGCAGCCGGTGGGGCCGAAACAGGCCGCGGATGCGTTGACGCCCGAGCGCCGCTCGGTGTTCTCCGCGCACGAGGAGGGGGCCACGGGCTACCTGGACTTGCGCGTCGGGACGTTCTCCGAGCGCGCCGCGGACGGGCGGGTGCTGGCGAGCGTGCCGCGCGAGTACCTGGTGCCCCGCGAGGCCAGCCGCAACACGGCGGTGGCCTTGCCGGTGGTGCGCACGCGCGAGGGCTATTGGGTGGGGCTGGAGCACCGGGAGTTACCCGCGGTGCAGCACTTCACGGGAGAGGCGGGGCTCGTGGTGGCGCCCGCCTGGCGGTTGTCGCGTGCGTTCACCCACCCGAGCCAGGTGCCCGCCCTCATCGCCGAGCGTCTGCGCGAGGAGTTCTCCCTCACGGTGCGCCGCACGTGGGAACTGGGTGGCTCGTACCACACGACGCCGGGAGTGACGCCCGAGCTGGTCTGGCCCTTCGCGGTGGAGGTCGAGGCCGACGCGGCCCGTGACTCGCGGTTGCGCTGGCTGCCCCTGGACGCGCTCATCGCCGGGCTGGACGCGGTGCGGGACGCGCACCTGCTGGTGGTGGCCTGGCGTCTGGCTCACGCGCTGGGCGTGCTGGGCTGAGGACTACGCAGTACGGTCCTCGGGTCACTTCAAGGGGGGTGATACATGCGCGGCATGTTGCGTGGACTTGGATTGCTGCTGGTGGTGCCCTGGCTGGCGAGCTGCGTGGGGGGCCTTGTCGTTCGCCAGGACACGGGTCAGGGTCCATCTATCGTTTACACTCCCCCTGCCGACCAGCTCCCGCCAGTGGAAGTCCGCCAGGAGGAGTTCGTCTCGGCGCTGACCGACCTCGTGCTTCATCTGCCCCTGGCCGTGGAACTCCCCCGGGAGAAAGAGCGGATACGGCTCGCCTCCTGGAGGAGGGGCTCGCGGGACATGGCCCAAAGGATGCAGTCGAGTCCCTGCATGCCCTCGGCGTCGCCAGACGACTGCCTCTTGTTACCAGGGAACGCGCCACCGCCGGAGATGCTGGGACGCATGCGGCTGGCTCTCTCGTTCGCCATGGACACCGTGTGGGAAGGGGCGTTCGTGCCGTTGGGCGAGTACCTCGACCCGCTGGCCCTCAAGGTCATGGTCTACACGGCGCTGAGTACATGGCTGCTCGTCCTGATGATGCCCGAGCCGGTGACGAAGGGACTGGCCGCGGTGCTCACTTTGTACTTGGTGGCATACCTGGGCCTGGGACCGGTGTGGGCCATGGTGGAGGCGGGATGGAGGTTACTGGCGGACTCGAAGCGGGCCACCACCCCCGATGAACTGAAGGAGGCGGGCCACCGCTTTGGCCGAGTGTTGGGAGACAGTGGCATTCGCGTACTGTTGCTGTTGGCGACGGCGGCCCTGGGCGGCAAGGAAGGTGTCGTGGGTAAGGGGCCGGGATTGCCCGGCTTCGGTCGAGCGGCACTCGCTTCTCCGGCGCGTACGGGGGTGACACTGGAGGCGGCGGGGCAGGTCAGGAGCGTTGCGCTGGGCATCCGCCAGTTGACGGTAGGGCTGGCGCCCACGGCGGTGGCCGCTGTCGCCATGGGGCCTGGCGGAGGCTCGTCCCCCAAAAAAGGTCGTCTCACCGGGGAGCCCAATCGGCCTCGCCCGAACGATGATGAAGAAACGATCAGGAGTTGTGCGCGCGAGAATGAGTCGGCCCGCCTCCTCGCCGACAGTGGTTACGACGTGGAACAGAATCCGCTTCCCAAGAGCAATGGCAAGAGACCCGATTATAAGCTCAACGGAGAGTACGCCGACTGTTACGCCCCGAGCACCGACAACGCCCGCAGCATTCGCGACACCATCGCATCGAAGGTGAACAAGCGGCAGGCGGACAGAATCGTCCTCAACCTCGAGGATAGCCAGGTGTCGCTCGATGCCCTCAAAAAACAGCTCGCGGACAGCCCCATTGCTGATTTGAAGGAACTCATCGTGATCAAAGGCGGGAAGATCATCTTGCTCCATCCCTGATGCGCTGCATTGAAATGGGAGTCCGATATGTCACTGGACTACGATCTCCATCTGTCAACCCGTATGAATCCCGCGCGAGCCATGGAGAAACTGGTGGGTCAGATCTCCGGGCTGGAGTGGAGCGAGGATGGGTTTTCCTTGTTCGACACGTCCGTGTCGATCTGCGCCCTTGAGAGCGGGAACCAAGAATTCATCAAGGATGCATTTCATTTCATCCCAACGCTCATCGTGGGGTTCCACCGTGCGCATGATGCGGATTGGGACAGATTCCGGCGGGTCTTGTTGGATGCATCCCTGCTCCTGTTGGAAGAGGCGGAAGACGCGGTGCTCCTCTTCAATGGAGAGCGCATCGAACTTCAACGTTTCGGTGGTCAACTCGTCTTCAACGCGGAATCCGGCTATTGGCGTGACGAGAACTGGTTGAAGAGCACGCTCACCGTTCCCTTCGAATGCCGCCCACTGCCATCACCATTGCTGTAATCACCGCGAACCTTGGTCATGCTGCTGGGCTGAGGACCCTTCATTCGCCGCCGGAGGAGCGGCATCAGGAGGAGTGGCCAGGCCAGTGTCCCCGGTGATGCCTGACAGCCTCCGGGTGAGGGCTCGGGTGGTCCCTCCTCCGCGCAGGGGTTCTCGGTGGAGGTGCCGGTGATGCACAACTGTCCATACCGGCCCGTGCCCTCGTTGCGCCCGTCCACCACCGCCACCACCACGCGCGTGGCGTCCGTGGCCGATACCCGCGCGGCCAGCGGCCCTGGCCCCTCCGCGCGAGCCACGCGAAGCACCGAGTGCTCGTCCACCGCCGCCACCAGCAGGTGCAGCGCCGGGGCTTCCGCTCCGTCCCGGGGAAGATAGGCCACCGAGACACCTTCACTTCCTCCCTCCACCTCGAAGTAGCGGGCCGAGGCGGATGTCACCCGCACGGAGGGCTCGTTCACGGGCAGGGTGCGCGCCGCCGGAGCAAGCCCCATGTAGCCCCCGCCCCGTGCGTAGCCCTGTCCCTCGCGGGCTCGCGCGCCCGTGGACAGATTCCACTGGGAGAACTCGGTGAAGGCGGTGTCGAAATCCGCGCCCCGGTCGCGCCGCAGCACCGTGTCGAGCAACACCGGCCAGGGCGCGGCGGGCTCCCGCGCGGCCTGTTCCCACAGCGCGCGCACCACGTCGGCGCCGAAGCGCTCGTCGAGGAACTGGAAAAAGAGCCCGGTCCCATAGCCGAAGGATTGCGCCGGACCGTCTGGATCCAACGTCAGGCTCCGGTCCGTCTGGGACAGGTAGGCGCGGGAGAAGCGCTCCAGGTCGTCCAGCGCCGGTTGGAAGCGCTCGGTGGCCCAGACGGCGGAGCCCTCCGAGGCCACGCTCCCCAGGTGGGGGTGATAGACGGCCTGCACGGCGTGGAAGAACTCGTGACTGGCCACCGTGTCCACCGCTTCCTCATAGGTGCGGTAGGCGTAGCCCGCGAAGTCGTTCTCCTGGAGCATGTAGCCCGTGCAGCGCGTGTCGCCCTCGAGGCACCCCTCCAGCCGGTAGGCTCCATCCGCCCGGCCCGCGAAGTCCACCAGGTACACGTCGAAGCGCCCGTCGCCCCCGTGTTCTCCGGGCACCCAGACGTCCTCCGGCGGCGTGAGGTATCCGAGCCCCGTGTAGAAGTCCGCCACCGCGTCGTAGGTCCGCGCCACGGTCATCACCGCGTCCAGGTCCGCCACCGCGTTGGGGCCCTGGCGCGAGTAGTGGATGCGGAAGCGCCCCCCGGGCGACACCAGGGACTCCACCGTCTCGTCCGGGGCGAACCGGGGCCACTGCGCCGAGGCCTCCGTGGGCCGCCCCTCCTGGAGGAGTCCCCACGAGAGCGCTCCGGGCGTCTCGTGGGGCGGCCTCACGGGGCCACAGCCGAGGCTACACAGCAGCAGCCACGCCGCCCGCTTCACGGCAGGAAGGCCCACCGCACCCGGAACTGCGCCGCTCCACTGGGCTGCGGCACGCTGCCCGTCTCGTCACAGACCTTCTGCGGCTCGGGATCGTAATAGGCCGTCACCTGCAGCTTCACGTGCCGGCCATCCGCCAGCCGCGCCACATAGACAGCGCCCGTCATCTGCAGACAGCCCTCGTACCCCCAGAACGTCCCCGTGCGCGTCGCCGGCGAGCCCAGTCCCCATTCGTCCCCGGTGAACTCGCACGTCGCGGAGTAATAGTCCTCGGCGCGGAAGTCCCAGGCGCCATCCACCGCCGTGACCGACTCGAAGCGCGTGCCCTCTGGCAACTCCGCCACCGTCGTGCAGGACGGGCCCGACACTCCGCCGTTCGTCCGGATGACGTAGCGGCGAAAGGCGATGTCCCAGTCCCCGGACGCCAGGGCCGCTTGATCATCCACCGACACCCGCTCCAGCCCCTGCTTCGTGAAGCGGGCATAGGTGTAGGACTGCGGGCTGTCCGAGCCCCCAGCGCGCGCGTCCACATAGGTGTGGAACTCGCCCGCCACCGTGCCCTCCTCGCGAATCTCCCCGGTGGACACCACCGTGCGCAGCCGCAGCTTGTCGATGCTCTGCTCGCCGCAGCCCACCGCGCGCGTCTCACACCGGGGCGCGGGCTTCTCATCGAGCTCCTCCGCCGGCCCACACGCCCCCAGCGCCAGTGCCCCCGCCAGGATGACCCAGCGGCGCTTCCCCCACTGCTTCTTCTCATTGCCCAGGCTCATGCGAACTCCCCTCTGGGTGGGAGGTTCTATTTGAAAATGAATATCAGAATCAAGTGCAGAGCCCCCGGAGGGTCACGAGGGGGTGAGGGGCAACCATACCGTGGCCACCGCGCCACCGCCCTCGCGCGTGCGCAGGGAGATGCGGCCCGCGTGCAGGCGGATGATTTCCCGCGACACGTACAGCCCCACGCCCAGGCCCGAGATGCCCGTCACCTCGCGCCGGTCCCCGCGCTCGAAGCGGCCGAAGAGCTGCGCCTCGTCCTCCACCCGCAGGCCGATGCCCCGGTCCGACACGCACAGCTCCGCCTGGCCATCGCACCGCCGCGTGGTCACCTCGATGAGGCCCCCCGTGGGGCTGTACTTGATGGCGTTGGACACCAGGTTGTGCACCACCTGCTCCAGACGCAGCTCGTCGAAGTCGCCCACCAGGGGCTCGGCGGTGAGCTGGAGGGTATGAAGGGGGGAGGTGGCCACGAGCGTCTCGGCCACCCGCCGCACCACCTCGCTCAGGTCCAGGCGCGTGCGCTGCAGGGGCAGTTGCTCCAGGCCCATCTGCGAGGCGTCCAGCATCTGGTTCACCAGCCGCGTCACCCGGTCCACCTGCCGGCTCACGTTGTCCAGCCGCTCACCGTGCTCGCCGTCCAGCTTGCGCCGCAGCATCTGCACATGGGCCTTGAGCGCCGTGAGGGGCGTCTTGAGCTCGTGCGAGGCGATGGACAGGAAGGCGTCCTTCTCCCGGCTGGTTCGCTCGATGGCCTCCATCTGCCGCGAGAGCTGGCCCGTCATCAGGTCGAACGTCTCGGCGAGTTGGTGCAGCTCGCGCGGCGCGTCGCGGGCGGCCTCGGTGGCGCGGGCCGTGCGGTCTCCGGCCACCTGCCGGGCCGCCGCGTGCGACACGCCCTGCACCGGGGAGACGATGATGCGTGAGAAGGCGAGCGCCATCGCCACCGCGCACGCCGTGGCCAGCCCCATGGTGCCCAGCAGGCTGAAATAGGCGCGCTCCACCTCGGCCTGCAACCGGGCGCCGGGCTGCTCCACGAACACGCGCCAGCCGAGCGCGGGCACGTCCACCACGCCGAAGTGGTGCAACGTGCCCACGCGCACCATCGTCACCGCGTCGTGCTCGGCCGCGTAGGTGCCCGTGGCACCGCTCGCCGCGTGCTGCAGCTCCCGCGCGAGCGACGTGCCGACGATGCTGCGCACCGGCTCCGCGCCTTCCTGGGTGATCGAGTCGAACACCACCCCGCCGCGCGCGTCGGTGACGCGGATGCGCTGCTGGGTGCCCGCTACCTGGGCGCGCGAATGCTGGCGCAGCCGGGGCAGATCCATGCTCGCGAGCACATAGCCCGCGTAGTGATGCTGGTGGCGGATGGGGGAGAGCGCCACCACCATGGCGCCCTGCTGGACGCGCCCCCGGCTCACCAGGACGTCGCTCACCAGGGGTTGGTGGACCAGGCGCACCTGGCGCACGTAGGGGCGGTCCGAGAAATCGGCCCCCGCGAGCGGATGGCCCGCCAGGTCGTTGCGCGGAGAGAAGGCGAGCGCGATGCCCTCGGGGCTGCCCACGTACGCGCTGAGCACCTCGGGCGAATAGGTGACGAGCGCATCGAGCTCCGCCTCGAGGTAGCGGGGGCCGGGCAGCTGGCCCTCGGCGGACAGACTCGAGGCGAGCGTGCGCGCGAGCTGGTTCACCCCGTGGCTCACGTGTCCGACGCTGCTCTCCACCTCATTGGCCACCACCCGCGCCGCGTGCAGGTTCTCCTCGTCCACCTGGCGCAGTTGCGAGTCATAGCGCTCGCGGCCCTCGGCTCCGCCCAGCACCAGCAGGGGCACCACGGCGCCCAGGGTGAGCGCCGAGCCGAAGGCCCGGCCAATGGACACGTCCGCGAGGGGCTGGGGCAACAGGGTCCGCAGGCGCCCGCGCACCCCGGGGATGATGAGCAGCACCTGGAGCACGAGCACCGACAGGAGCCCGTTCACCGCCTGCTTCAGCCCCGACACCAGCACGCCCGTGGCGGGGATGCCCTCCAGCAGCCAATAGGTGAGGGCGAAGTACACCGGGCTCATCAGCCAGAAGAGCGCGTCGGCCACCAGCGGGGTGAAGCGCCGGCGCAGCGCGCCCACGAACAGGCCCTCGAGCGTGATGTTGAGCCAGCCCCACGGGTGCTGCCACAGCCAGAGCGTGCGCATGCCGGACACCGCTCCGGCGAGCCCTCCCCCCACCGGACCGAAGAGCACCGCCGCGGCGAGCACCACGAGGGGTCCGAGCAGAAGGTGCACCCCGGGCAACACCTCGAGGGCCGCCAGGTTCAATAACCACCCGAGCAGCCCGAGGGCCAGACCGCACCCGATTCGCCCCAGGACACTCATCCCGCCCCAGGGTGCGCACCCGACAACATCCTGGCAACGATTCTTTTGCTCCCATCTTCGTCCCGGATTAGGAGGGCGGGTTGATGGAATGGAATGACCGGCTTGGTACGCGCGACACGGTCATTCCAAAGCATCTGTCGTCCCCGCTCTCGTTCCCCCGAGGGGCGGGCGGGCATGCGTCTGCCAGGGGGACATCGCTGAATTCTCAACGAGGTCTCTGGTGTTGATGGCCCGCTTCATTCCAGTACCGGGGTTTCTCTTTCTCCCTGCTCCCCATCAGGAGCGCCGCGTCATGGGGGGGTCCTCTCGGAAAGGGACCCGTGGGAACCCCACTATGGAGAACACATGAGCTACAGCAAGCCGTCCCGTGACCAGGGGACGATGCGCGGCGCACGCCCGTCGACGTGGTCGGCGGTGTCCGTGGGCCTGTCCGTTGCCGCCTCCCTGCTTCTCGCCCCGGCCGCGCTCGCGCAGCCCGCGGGACTGAGCCAGTTCGAACTGGAGCGGTTGGAGCTCAATCCGAACGGCCGGGGTTCCCTGGTGCTGGGCACGGGCGAGCTGCTGCCCGAGGGGGGCTTGAGGCTGTCGCTTTTGGGACACTACGAGCGCAACCCCCTGAGCATGTACCGCAATGACGTCCGGTTGGGCGCGGTGGTGTCGGACCGGGTGATGGCGCACCTGCTGGTGGCGTGGGCACCCATGCGCTGGTTGGAATTGGGCGCGCAGCTCCCCGTGGTGGCCTGGCAGCGAGGCGATGACCTCACGAGGGAGGGCGTCGGAGCGCCGGCTCGCACGGGCCTGAGCACGCCCTCGGCGCATGTGCGGCTCGGACTGCTCGCCCAGCGGCGGGAAGCCCCGGTGGATCTGGCGCTCGAGCTGGGTGTGGGCCTGCCGGTGGGCAGCGCGGACACGCTCTCGCGCGACAGCATCGTGCGCGTCACGCCCAAGGTGATGCTGGGCCGGAGCTTCGGCTGGCTGCGCGCCGGCGCGGAGGCGGCCGTCCTGGTGCGTCCCTCGGTCGTGCTCGGCGATGGCGGCCAGGTGCAGGACGAATTGGGCAACGAGCTGCGCGTGGGCGCGGTGCTCGCCACCCAGGGCGAGGGCCTGCGGGGCGAACTCAACGTGCGCGGCTTCCTGCCGCTGTCCACCCGGGAGTCGAAGGCCTTCGAGCTGCTGGCCGGCCTGCGCATGCCCGTGAGCGAGTCCGTCGAGGCCTACGCCCTGGGCGGCCCGGGTTTCGGCGATGCCCCGGGCACGCCCGCCTTCCGCGTGCTGCTTGGAGTGGCCGTGGGCGGTGGAGACCGCCCGGCGCCCGCCCTGCGCGACGCGGACGGTGATGGCGTGGTGGACAGCCTGGACAAGTGCCCCACGGAAGCGGGCCCGGTCGAGCGTCAGGGCTGCCCCGTGCGGGACACGGACAAGGACGGCATCGCGGACGAGGCGGACAAGTGCCCGACCGAGCCCGGTCCGGTCCAGCGCCAGGGCTGCCCCGTGCGGGACACGGACAAGGACGGCATCGCGGACGAGGCGGACAAGTGCCCGACCGAGCCCGGTCCGGCCGCGCGCCAGGGCTGCCCCGTGCGGGACACGGACAAGGACGGCATCGCGGACGAGCAGGACAAGTGCCCCACGGAGGCCGGTCCGGCTTCGCGTCAGGGCTGCCCGGTGAAGGACGCGGACAAGGATGGCATCGAGGACGCGCGCGACGCGTGCCCCACGGAGGCCGGTCTGGCGGAGCTGAAGGGGTGCCCGGCGAAGGACGGCGACGCGGACGGCGTGGCGGACCACCTGGACAACTGCCCCACCGAGAAGGGTGAAGCCGCCAATCAGGGCTGCCCGGCGCAGAAGAAGCAGCTCGTGGCCATCCAGACGGGCAAGCTGGAGATCAAGGAGCAGGTGTTCTTCGCCACCGGCAAGTCCATCATCCAGCCGCGCTCCTTCAAGATGCTGGATCAGGTGGCCCAGGTGCTCAAGCAGCACACCGAGGTCGAGCGGATGGTCATCGAGGGACACACCGATGACCGGGGCAACGCGGATGCCAACCGCAAGCTGTCGCTGGCGCGCGCCCAGGCGGTGAAGAGCTACCTCGCGAGCAAGGGCGTGGAGGCCTCGCGGCTGGAGGCCAACGGCTTCGGTCCCGATCGGCCCATCGAATCGAACAAGACGGAGAAGGGCCGCGCGACCAACCGGCGCGTGGAGTTCATCATCGTGACCCCCGAGCAAGAGCTGAAGTAGGCCGGACGAGGAAATGAAGAACATGAAGAACGGACTCTTCAAGAAGTGGCTCGCGGCCGCGCTGTGTGTGCTGGCCCTTGGCTCCACCGCGGCCCTGGCCGAACCGGATTCCTTCGGTCTGGGCAGCGGGCGCAACGGCGCGCTGACGGTCACCACCGCCGGCACCGTCGTCAACAGCTATGCCCCGGCGACGGCGCCGCTGGCCGCGGGCGACACCACGGTGCTGGTGGGCACCCCCATCGGTGCCCCCACGGGCTTCGCCGCGGGCGACCTGGTGATGGTGCTGCAGACGACGGGCATCGTGCCGGTGCCCGGTTCGGGCGGGACGACGCCGATCGATCTCACCAATGACGCCGTGGGCCGCTGGGAGTTCGCGCGGCTGGCGTCGGTGTCGGGTTCGACGCTGACGCTGACGGCGGCGCTCATCCACTCCTACGCGGCGAACGTGACGCAGGTCATCCGCGTGCCGGAGTACACCACGGTCACCCTTACCGGGCCGGGCCGGCTCGTTGCCACGCCGTGGAACGGAAGCGCGGGGGGGGTGGTCGCGTTCCTGGCCACGGGCACGGTGAGCAACGCTGGACAGATCAACGCCAATCTCGCGGGCTTCCGGGGTGGCCAGTACGTCGATGACGACTCGGGCACCCTGGGCTGCACGGGCCTGGATGAGGCTCCCCCGTCGGGGGCGCAGAAGGGCGAGGGCATCGCGAACGTGCGCTACGGCGCGACGCAGGGCGGCCGGGGCAACGTGGCCAACGGAGCGGGTGGCGGTGTCTGCTACAAGTCGGGTGGTGGCGGTGGCGGCAACTCCGGGGCGGGTGGTGTGGGTGGCCGCTCGGAGAGCAGCGCGGATGGGGAGCGTCTCGTGGGCGGCCAGGGTGGCTCGGCGCTCACTTACGATCTGAGGAACCACATCACGTTTGGCGGAGGTGGTGGCGCGGGCCATGGCGCCGACAGCTCGGGCGTGGCGGGCGGACGGGGCGGCGGTATCGTTTTCATCCGGGCCAACCAACTGACGGGGACGGGTTCCATCGCTGCCTCGGGTGGTTCGGCGGGTCTCGCGAATTCAGATGCGGGCAGTGGCGGTGGTGCGGGCGGCTCCGTGTATTTGCGCTTCGCGAGCACGGCTGCGTGCGGTTCGGTCAATGTCGCCGGCGGAGTGGGTGGCAACTCGGGAGCCGAACTGGTGGGTCCTGGCGGCGGCGGCGGCGGCGGCCGGGTGTTGTTCCAGGCCGCGTCTGGAGCCACCTGCACGGCCTCCTCGGGTGGAGGAAGCCCGGGCGTTCAGCAGAAGAGCGACGCGACCGATGGCGCCGCGTATGGTGCCAAGGCGGGTAGCAACGGAAATGTCACGAGCCTGACGGGCGGCCTGGTTGTTCCGGCTGTCCCCACGGTGACCACGCCGGCCAACAATTCCTTCACGAACAACCCCCAGCCCAACATCACGGGCACGGCCCAGCCCAACACCACGGTGGTCATCTACATCGATGGCGTGGAGGTGGGCCGGGCGACGTCCAACTCGGCGGGCAATTACATCTTCCCGTTGCCCGTACCCCTCGCTGCGGGTCCGCACACCGTGAGCGCCGCCACGGAGGTGGATGCCATCCAGAGCGCGAGGAGCGCAGCCAACACCTTCACCATCGACACGACCCCGCCCGCGGCCCCAGTCGTGGTGGCGCCGGCCAACGGCTCGTATGTGACGACGGTGCGGCCGCCCATCACGGGCACGGCCGAGGCCAACAGCACGGTGACGGTCTACATCGACGGGGTGGTCGCGGGCACGACGACGGCGAATGCCTCGGGCGCCTGGAGCTTCACGCCGACGACGGACCTGTCGCAGGGCTCGCACACGGCGAAGGCCACGTCCAGGGACGCGGCGGGCAACGTCAGCGTGGACTCCAACACCAACACCTTCACGGTGGACTCGGTGGTTCCCGCGGCGCCGGTCGTGGTGGCTCCGGGCAACGGCTCGTATGTGACGACGGTGCGGCCGCCCATCACGGGCACGGCCGAGGCCAATAGCACGGTGACGGTCTACATCGACGGGGTGGTCGCGGGCACGACGACGGCGGACGCCTCGGGTGCCTGGAGCTTCACGCCGACGACGGACCTGTCGCAGGGCTCGCACACGGCGAAGGCCACGTCCAGGGACGCGGCGGGCAACGTCAGTGTCGACTCCAACACCAGCACCTTCACGGTGGACACGGTGGTACCCGCGGCGCCGGTCGTGGTGGCTCCGGGCAATAACTCCTACGTGACCACGCTCACGCCCACCTTCACGGGCACGGCCGAGGCCAACAGCACGGTTTCCGTCTACATCGACGGGGTCTTCTCCGGGACCACGACGGCGGACGCCTCGGGCAATTGGAGCTACACGCCCACCACGCCGCTGATCGGCCAGGACGCCCACCAGGTGTACGCCACGGCCACGGACGCGGCGGGCAACGCCAGCGTCGAGTCCAACACCAACACCTTCATCGTGGACTCGGTGAAGCCGGTGGCTCCGACGGTGGATGCTCCGGCCGAGGGCGCCTACGTGACCACGGTCCGTCCCGTCATCACGGGTACGGCCGAGGCCGGTACCACCGTGAAGGTCTACATCGATGGCGTGGAGGTGGGCACGACGACGGCGGACGCTTCCGGCAACTGGAGCTACACGCCCACCACGGATCTGACGCAGGGCTCGCACAATGTGAAGGTCACGTCCACGGACGCCGCGGGCAACGTCAGCGTCGACTCCAACGTGCGCACCTTCATCGTGGACTCGATCGCCCCGGTGGCTCCGGTGGTGCTCACCCCTGAGAACGGCGCGGTGGAGGCTTCCCGCCCGACGTTCACGGGAACGGCGGAGCCTGGCGCCACGGTGACCATCATCGTCGATGGCGTGGAAGTAGGCACGACGACGGCGGATGCCTCGGGCAATTGGAGCTACACGATTCCCGCTGGCTCGCCCGGTCTGACGGATGGCTCCCACTCGGTGACGGCGAAGCAGACGGACGCGGCGGGCAATACCGGCCCCGTGGCGGTTCCCGAGAACGAGTTCACGGTGGATGGCACCCTGCCGAGCACCACCATCGAGACGAAGCCGCCGCTGGTGTCCAACTCCACGACCGCGGAGTTCACGTTCAGCTCCGACAAGTCGCCCGTGACCTACGAGTGCACCCTGGACGGTGCCCTCGTGTCTTGCACGGCGGCGTTGAAGCTGGAGAATCTGGCCGAGGGCTCGCACACGCTGACCGTGCGCGCCGTGGATGAGCTCGGCCACAAGGATCCCTCTCCGGAGACCTACACCTGGACCGTGGACACGGTCGCGCCCGCGGCCCCGGTGGTGGTGGCGCCGGCCGAGGGCTCCGAACAGACCACGTCCACGCCCGTCATCTCGGGCACCGCCGAGCCGGGCAGCACCGTGACGGTCATCATCGACGGGGTGGAAGTGGGCACCACGACGACGGACGCCTCGGGTAACTGGAGCTTCCCGACGACCACGCCGCTGACGCCGGGCCCCCACGAGGTGACGGCGCGGGCCACGGATGCCGCGGGCAACACCAGCCCCGACTCGGCTCCGAGCGGCTTCACCGTGGTGGACGACACGCCCGCGCCGGTGCTGCCCGCTCCGGTCATCTCCTCGGGCCCCTCGGGCTCCACGCCGGAGCACGGCGCGACGTTCGAGTTCGGTTCGGACACGCCGGGCGTGACGTACGAGTGCAGCCTGGATGGCGCCACCTACACCGCGTGCACCTCGCCGACGAGCTACGACAACCTGGCCGATGGCGAGCACACCTTCCGCGTGCGCACGCGTGACACCGACGGGAACGTGTCCGAGCCCGCGACCCGCGCGTGGACCGTGTCCACGCCGCCGGCCGTGGGCGAGGATGACGTCGCCTTCCTGGGCGGTGGGGTTGGCTGCTCGGCCTCGGGTGGAGACGCCTCGCTCGTCATGTTGAGCCTGGGCACGCTCGTCACGCTGGCGCGCCGCCGCCGTCGTCAGGGCTGAGCGCTGTCGTGACGTGAGTCCAGGAGGCCGGGTTCTTCTCCCCCAGGGGAGCGGAGCCCGGCCTCTGTCTTTTCAGTGCATGTGCTGGGACAGCGTCTGGGGCTCGGGTGGGGGGGGATTCACCGCGGACAGCAGGGGCAGGGCCACATAGAAGGTGGAGCCCCGGCCCAGCTCGCTCTCCACCCAGATGCGGCCGCCGTGGCGCTCCACGATGTCTCGGCTGATGTAGAGACCCAGTCCCAGCCCTCCGTAGGACGTGATGGAGACGTTGCGCGCGCGGAAGTAGCGCTCGAAGAGCTGCTCCTGTTGATCCCTCGGAATCCCGATGCCCTCGTCCGCCACGGACAGCAGCGCGAAGTCCCCGCGCATGTCCAGGGACACGCGCACGGTGCTCGCCCCCGGGCTGTACTTGAGGGCGTTCTCCAGCAGATTGGAGATGACCTGCTCGAGCCGGTAGGCGTCGCCCCGGATGCGGATGGGCTCGGCCGGGTGCGAATAGTCGATGCGGTGCTGGCCGCGCTCGGAGTCCATCCCCGCGAGCGCCCGCTCCACCAGCGAGTCCACGCGCGTGGGTTCGAACTGGAGCGCGAGCCGGCCGGCCTCGATGCGCGAGGCATCCAGCAGATCATTGATGAGCGCGGTGAGCCGCAGCAGGTGCTGGCGAGCATGGCGCAGCAGGGTGGGGTCCACGGGCTCCTGGCGTTCCAGACGGCGCTCGAGGCTGGCCAGCCGCAGGGACAGGGGCGTGAGGGGGGTCTTGAGCTCGTGCGAGGCGATGGTGAGGAAGTCATCGCGCACGCGGATGGCCTCCTGGGCCTCGCGGAACAGGCGGGTGCGCTCGGCCTCGGCGCTGCGCTGCTCGGTGATGTCCTCGACGATGCCCACGCCACCCTCCACCTCGCCGTTCTCGGCGATGTAGGGGGCGAAGTGGACGCGCACCGGGGTGACCTTGTCCGAGTTGGTGGCGCGATAGTTCCCCTCGTAGTACGCGTGGCGCCCATCGAGCACATCCCGTACGCAGGCGGTGATGGCCTCGTCGTGCAGGGAGAGCAGATTCAATCCGAGGATGCGCTTCCTGGACGCGCCGATGATGCGCACGAAGTAGTCGTTGCAGGCGATGAGGGTGGGGGTGGCATCGAAGTGGATCAGCCCCAGGGGCGCGTTCTCGAAGACGAGTCGATAGGCGCGCTCTCCCCCGGTAGGGGCCGCGTGCGCGGACGGCTCTGGAGGTTCTTCCTGCACGCGGGTCCGCTCGGGGGCGCGTCGCAGCACCACGGTGAGCCGTTCCTCTCCGGGCGCGCCCGAGGCCCCCACCGTCACGTAGACTTCCCGCTCGGACTTGTTGTGCAGATGGATCCGGGTGCGTACCGCCCCGCCACCGCGCTCCCACACCTGCGATTGCATGTGGCGCAGGAAGGACTGGGTGCCGAAGGTGCGCAGGCGCTCCGGGAGGAGGAGCGCGAACGGGCGTCCCGCCAATTGTTCCCGCCTCCAGCCGAGCAGGCGTTCCGCGGCGGGATTCAGGTAGAGAATGGACTCGTGCCCGTCACATGCCACGAGCGGATCCGCCATGGACTCCAGCCATTGTCTCGACTCATCTCCAGACATGCCTCCTCCTCTGGAGTGACGGCCTCCGTTACCTGTGAACGTTGGCGACGGTGAGGCCAACCGGTGAGCCCTCGTTGGTTCCTGGGCGAAGGGCCGTGTCCCCGCCCGGGAGGCAGGCGGCCAGGAGCCGTCAAGAGGCCACGGACGAGGTCTCGGCGGGCGCATCCACATGGAAGCGCGCGATGAGCGGCATGTGGTCCGACAGACCGTGGAAGCGGCTGCGCATGTCTCCGAAGGCGAGCGTGCCCTCGGCGTCGAGCCACCGGATGCCCGCGCTGGAGAAGATGTGGTCCAGGTGCATGCGCAGGTGCATGAAGCCGGCGGTGGGGAAGCCCCGCGAGGCGTGTGGATCGATCTGCCCCACCGCCGCCTGGGCGCTGGTGAAGTGGGCTTCGTCGCAGAAGAAGCGGAAGACGGGCGAGGCGGGGGGGGAATTGAAGTCCCCGCAGACGACGAAGGGCTCGTCCTTGCACTGCCGCCGCACCATCTGCGCGAGCGCGCGCGCCTCGTGCAGTTGATTGATGCCATTGCCCATTTTCTCGCGGGTGGACCAGAAGGCGCGGGTGAAGGGCGTGGGCAGGCTCAAGTGGGTGTTGAACACATGCAGCGCGTGCCCGCTGTCCTTGCGCACCAGACGCATGTGGGCACAGATGCGGCTCTGCTTGCGCTCGCGCAGCAGGCGTACGTGGTGGTGGGTGATGGGGTGGGGCGCGTCCACGTTGTGGGTGTCCACCGTGAGCCGCTCGGTGTTCACCAGGATGGCGAGCCCCGTGGTGTAGAGCGAGAACTCCCCCACGCCGTAGCGGTGGGCTCGGAAGTAGAAGGCCTCGTAGGGCATGGGACGGCGGAGGTTGGCGAACGTCTCCTCCATGCGCCCCATGAAGGCCTCCAACTGGGTTTCTCCGGGGCGGGAGCGCCGGTGGGCCACGTTGCTGCGGAACGACTGCGTCTCCACCTCCTGGAGGCAGATGATGTCCGGCAGTGGATCCAACGTGGCCAGGGCCGCGGCGACCCGTCGTTTGGGGCCGAGTGTACTGGCGAGCCCGCGCAGGGCATGCCCGAAGTAGCGGACGTTGTAGCTGACGATTCGAAGGTCTGTGTCGCCCATATCCATCGACCGTGCCGCGAGGAAGGCGGAGTGTCGGGGCAAAGGTAAGGCGGGTTCCTGGCGGAGGGGAGGGGGGCCCGGCGGGGGAGCGTCATTCTTTCCGGGGATTTCAACCCCCGGCCGGGCCGCCTGGTCCCGGGCGAGGGGGGCGGGCGGGAGCGCCGGGGCGGTGTTAAAGGAGGGGGTACACCATGACGTCCACTGCCCCCCGTTTCCACGGAACCGATAGCTACCTCTCCAGTGAAGGCCTCCAGGCCGCCGTCAACTGCGCGCTGACGCTCCAGCGCCCGCTGCTGGTGCGCGGCGAGCCGGGCACGGGCAAGACGCTCCTGGCCGAGGCCGTTGCCCAGAGCCTGGGACTGCGCCTGCTCACCTGGCACGTGAAGAGCACCACGCGCGCCCAGGATGGCCTGTACGTCTACGACACCGTGCAGCGCCTGTACGACTCGCGCTTCGGCGAGGGGGACGTGCGCGACATCCGCCACTACATCCGCCTGGGGCCCCTGGGCGAGGCCTTCGCCGCCAAGGAGCGGGTGGTGCTGCTGCTCGACGAGGTGGACAAGGCGGACGTGGAGTTCCCCAATGACCTGCTCCACGAGTTGGATCGGATGCGCTTCCGCATCACGGAGACGAACGAGGACGTGGCGGCCACGCACCGCCCGGTCGTCATCATCACCAGCAACAACGAGAAGGAGCTGCCGGACGCCTTCCTGCGCCGGTGCGTCTTCCACTTCATCGACTTCCCGGACCAGGAGCTGATGCGGCGCATCGTGGAGGTGCACCACCCGGGGCTGGACGCGTCGCTCACGGAGCAGTCACTCAAGGTCTTCTACGAGCTGCGCAACTTCACGCGCCTGCGCAAGCGGCCTTCCACGAGCGAGCTCGTCGATTGGATCGCCGTGCTCAAGGCCAACGGCGTCACCCAGGTGCGGCTCGAGGAGCAACTGCCCTTCCTGGGGGCCCTGCTCAAGCGCGAGCAGGACCTGATGGCGGTGGCGGAGGCCTTCGGGCGCCGCCGGACGAAGGCCTGAGCGGGAAAGGCACGCCATGTTCCTGCCCTTCCTCTATGAATTGCGGCGGCGCGGGGTGCCGGTGGGTGCCCAGGAAGCGGTCGCGCTCGCGGGAGCACTCAAGGCGGGCCTGCATGACAGCTCGCTGGATGGCTTCTACCACGTGGCGCGCGCGCTGCTCGTGCACGCGGAGACGCACCTGGACGCCTTCGACCAGGCCTTCCTCGCGCACTTCAAGGGCGTGGAGGCGGCGGGGCAGCAGCTCACCGACGAGCTGCTCGAATGGCTCCAGGACGCGCGCGAGCGGCGCGAGCTTTCTCCCGAGGAGCGGGCGCTGCTGGAGCACTTCGACTCGGAGGAGCTGGAGAAGCTCTTCCAGCAGCGCCTGGAGGAGCAGCGCGAGCGCCACGACGGCGGCGCGAAGTGGATTGGGACGGGAGGCGCGTCGCCCTTTGGCCACTCGGGCCTGCCGCGCGAGGGCTTCCGCGTGGGGGGCGAGGGGGGCGGTGGCAAGAGCGCGATGAAGCTCGCGGGATCGCGCGCGTACCAGGGCTACCGGGGTGACGTGGTGCTGGACACGCGGCAGATGGCGGTGGCGCTGCGCAAGCTCCGGGCCTTCTCGCGCGAGGGCGCTCCGGACGAGCTGGACGTGGAGGGCTCCATCGCGGCCACGGCGAAGAACGCCGGCGAGCTGGAGGTGGTGACGCGCGCGCCGCGCCGCTCCAACACGCGCGTGGTGCTGATGATGGACGTGGGAGGCTCCATGGACCCCTACGCCCACCTGGTGAGCCGGCTCTTCTCCGTGGCGAAGCAGGCCACGCACTTCAAGGAGCTGCGCACCTACTACTTCCACAATTGTGTGTACGGCCGCGTGTTCGAGTCCTCCCTGCTCAAGGGGGGCATCAGCGTGCCGGACCTGGTGGGGCAGTTGGGCCGCCACTACAAGCTGGTGATGGTGGGGGACGCGCTGATGGCGCCCTACGAGCTGACCATGCGCACCAACACCGAGGGCTACTACGCCGGGGACAACGGCAAGGAAGGCCTGGTGTGGATGATGGACCTGGCGCGGCACTTCGAGCGCAGCGCCTGGCTCAACCCCGAGCCCATCCAGACGTGGCGGGGCAATACCATCGATGCGGTACGTCGCGTTTTCGACATGTTCCCGTTGACGCTCGAGGGGTTGGGCGAGGCCGTGGCGCACCTGACCAAGGGGCGCATGGTGCGTGGGCGTCGGTAGCGGAACGTTTTCGGACTAGCGTCATCCCCCTGTCCACGCGCGGTCGGGGGAACTGACGATGACGACGATTCTGGTGACGGGTGCCACGGGCACCATTGGTTCGCAGGTGGTGGCCGCCCTCAAGGGGCGTGAGGACGTGAAGGTGCGCGTGGCCGTGCGCAGCGCCGCCCAGGCCGACGCCCTGCGCGGCGGCGGCGTGACGCCCGTGGACTTCGAGTTCAACAAGCCCGAGCTCATCAAGACGGCCCTCACGGGGGTGGACAAGGTCTTCCTCGTGGTGCCCTTCGTGGCGGAGCAGGTGGAGTACGGCACGAAGTTCATCGACCAGGCCCAGCAGGCCGGCGTCCGGCACATCGTGAAGCTGTCGGCCCTGGGCAGTGACTTCGTGCCCGGCATCGACCTGGGGCGCTGGCACCGCATCGTCGAGCGCTACCTGGCGGGCTCGGGCCTCGCGTACACCTTCCTGCGGCCCAACAACTTCATGGAGAACTTCATCCACATCCATCCCCCGGGCAAGGACGGCAACATCTACCTGCCCCTGGGACAGGCCGGGTGCAGCTTCATCGCGGGCGCGGACATCGCCGCGGTGGGCGCCGCCGCGCTGACCACGCCGGGCCACGAGGGCAAGGCCCATGAGCTGACGGGCCCCGAGGCGCTCACCCTCGCGCAGGCCGCCCAGATCATCTCCGGCGTGGCGGGCCGCCCGGTGAACTACGTGGATGTGCCAGAGGAGGCCGCGCGCAAGAGCATGCTCGGCGCGGGCATGCCCGGGTGGATGACGGAGGCGCTGTTGGAGTTGAACGCCCTGGGCAAGGCGGGCCACGCCGCGCGGGTGACGGACTCGGTCCAGAAGGTGCTCGGCCGCGCGCCCACGCGCTTCACCCAGTTCGCCCAGCAGCACGCCGCGAGCTGGAAGTAGCGGGTGCTCATGAGCGGTCGGAATTAGCGATGCGGGAGGCGCGGGGGGCGGTTAGAAGGGGGGCCACTACTCGCGGTCCCACAACCCCAACACAAGGAGTCTCCTCATGGCCCCCGTTTCCATCCAGCCGCTCTACACCACCTCCGCCACCTCGCACGGTGGCCGCGACGGCCGCGTCCGCTCGGACAACGGCACGGTGGACTTTCCGCTCACCATGCCCAAGGCGCTCGGTGGCCCCGAGACCGCGGGCTCCACCAACCCCGAGCAGCTCTTCGCCGCGGGCTACTCCGCGTGTTTCGAGGGCGCGCTGCGCCTGGTGGCGCGCATGCAGAAGAAGTCCATCAGCGACGCGTACATCACCGCCAAGGTGACCATCGGCAAGACGCCGGAGGGCGGCTTCGGTCTGGCGACCGAGCTGCACGGCAAGATCTCCGGCGTGTCGGCGGAGGAGGCGCAGGCGCTGATGGAGGCGGCGCACAAGGTGTGCCCGTACTCGGTGGCCACCCGGGGCAACATGGACGTGAAGCTCACGTCCGAGGCGGCCTGAGTCACCCGCGCGGGGCCGGGCACTTCATGTCCCGGCCCCTCGCCGTGTCGTTACTTCGCGCCCTCGAGCCACGAGCCCCAGCGCACGAGCCGCGTGCTTTCCTCGGACTCGCGCTTGCCGCCCGGTGACACGCGCTCGGTGCCCGCGGAGAGCGTCTGGAAGCGCGCCTCGCGGGCGAGTCCCGACAGTTGGGGGCTCCAGGGGTCCGCGGCGACCGTCTCCGAATAGACGCGCTGGATGCCTTCCTCGTTCACCGTGCGCTGCACGCCGATCGTGGGCACTTCATGGCCCTCCACGCTGAACGTGCCCGGTGTGCCGGACGCCACGGACGGCGGCGGCCAGTCACCCGCCGTCAGCGCTTCCCACGCCATCCCCATCAGCACCTCCTCGAGCGGTTCGGCCTCGGCCTCCGCGAGATCCGTGCACGGAGCGGCCTGGGTGTCGATGGGGCGCTCGGTGCGCAGCAGGTAGCCGCGCTCGGCGCCGAAGCACACGCGCTGCAGCGTGGGCGCGGGCTGCATGTCCACGCGCCGGTCGTACCAGGTGCCCGGGCCCAGTGGCCGCTCCAGCGAGGGCACGGCGCCGCTCGCCGAGTCCTCTCCCGCCTTGAACTCGAGCAGGTCCAGCGAGAGTCCTCCCGGCACGCGGAAGCCCGCGGACTCGGTGGCGGCCTGGAGCAGGCCCCGGGTGAGGTAGAGCGGTCCCGGCTCCTTCGTGTACAGGCGGCTGACGAGGTTGCCGTCCACCGGGCGGTCATCCTTCACGTAGCGCAGCCCTTCCCAGGTGCGCTGGGCGACCGTGGCGCGCTCGGCGGTGGGCTCGCCGAGCGGGGCCACCTCGATGGGGTGCGTCTCGTCCGCGCGCACGGGCAGCACCACGTCCTGGGCGAGCCGCGTCTGGGGCAGGGCCTGGCCGGCCTCGTCCTTGAAGGAGAGCTGGAGCCACACCCAGGGCCGCTGCACGGCCACCACCGCCAGCGTCACCCGGCCCTTGAGCGCGCGGGGCGTGCCGCCACGCTCCATGCTGCCCTGGTGGGCGGAGAAGGCGTAGGTGACGGTGTCGCCCACCCGCGCGTTCCGCCAGCCGTTCCCGGGGGCCGTCGCGGCCTGGGAGGACGGAGCGTCGGAAGCGGAGGGGCCGCTGGACTTCGAGGTCATGCAGCCGGGGAGGAGCAGCAGGGCCGCGCCGAGCAGCGCGCGAGAGGAGGTCGGAGGGCGCATTCGCATGGGGGACTTGATACACCGGGAGTGAGATTCCTCGCATCTTTCGCTGGAGCCGCGTGCATGCCTCCCTCCCTGCCCATCCGCCGCGTCGTCCTCTACAAACATGGTGTTGGCTACTTCGAGCGCCAGGGCAAGGTGGAGGGCAGTGACACCCTCCACCTGGACTTCAAGGCGCGGGACATGAACGACGTCCTCAAGTCCATGACGGTGTTGGACTTGTCGGGCGGCTCGGTGTCGGCGGTGAGCTACGACTCCACCAAGCCCCTGGAGCAGCTCCTCCAGGAGGCCACCCTGCGCATCCCCGATGATGGCGGCATCACGGCGCTGCTCGCGCAGGTGAAGGGCGCGCGGGTGAGCGTGCGCGTGGGCAAGGAGCAGCACGTGGAGGGCGTCATCGTGGGGCTCGAGCGCCTGCCCCTCATCGAGGGCAAGGTGGCCGTGGAGCGGCCCTTCCTGACGCTGCTGGTGGGCGCGTCCCTGCGCAGCTTCGATCTGCTGGACGTGGCGGAGCTCACCTTCCTGGATGACGCGGTGCGCGAGGACCTGGAGTTCTACCTGGCCACGGTGTTGTCCTCGTACAAGAAGGACACCAAGCGGGTGTCGGTGCTCACCGCGGGCGAGGGCTCGCGCGACCTGTTCGTCTCCTACGTGCTGGAGGCGCCGGTGTGGAAGACGAGCTACCGCATCCTGATGGAGGAGGGGGAGAAGCCGCTGCTCCAGGGCTGGGCGGTGGTGGACAACACGGGGGACGAGGACTGGGAGCAGGTGGACCTGGCGCTCATCGCGGGACTGCCGGTGTCCTTCGTGCACGACCTGTACAACCCGCGCTACCTCAAGCGGCCCGTGGTGGAGGTGCGCACGGAGGCGGCCGCGGCGCCCGTCATCCCCGAGGAGGACTACGGGACGCTGGGCGAGGTGGAAGCGGATGCCCCCATGGAGATGGCGATGGCGCCCATGGCCGCGCCCGCGCTCGCGCCCATGCGCGCGGCGCCCGGGGGAGGCGGCCGGGTGTTTGGCAGGCGCGAGGCCCAGGAGCGCTCCGCGGCGGTGAAGACGGTGACGAAGGAGGTGGGGGACCTGTTCGAGTACCGGGTGGACCACCCGGTGACGGTGCACCGCAACCAGAGCGCGCTGGTGCCCATCCTGCACCGCACCTTCGAGGGGCGTCGGGTACTGCTCTACAACCGCGCCACGCGCGAGAAGAACCCCATGGCGTGCATCGAGCTGAAGAACACCACGGGGCTCACGCTGGAGGGCGGCCCGGTGACGGTGACGGACGCGGACACCTACGTGGGCGAGGCCATGCTGGACACGATGAAGCCGGACGATCGGCGCTTCGTGCCGTACGCGGTGGAGCTCGGGTGCGCGGTGTCGGTGGAAGACAAGATGGAGGAGGGGCCGGTGCGCCGGGCGGTGGTGGCCCGGAGCGTGCTGACGGTGGAGTTCTTCCACTTCCGCCGCACCCACTATGTCGTGCGCAACAAGGCGAAGCGCGCGCAGACGCTCTACCTGGAGCACCCGCGCACGGGCTGGCAGCTCCAGGACACGCGCGAGCCCGATGAAACCACGGACAACTTCTGGCGCTTCAAGCGCGAGCTGGAGCCCGGCGCGAGCGAGGACTTCGCCGTCACCGAGACGTCGCGCAGCCACCGCACGTACATGCTCACCAACACGGGGCCGGACGACGTGGCCGTCTTCCTGAGCTCGGGCTTCATCGACGAGCGCGTGGCCCAGGGCCTGCGGGAGGTCGCCGCCCTGCGCGAGAAGCTGGCCCAGCTCAACGAGGAGGAGCGGCGCCGCTTCGAGGAGCGCACGCAGCTCTTCGAGGATCAGAAGCGCATCCGGGCCAACATCGACTCGCTCAAGAGCGGCGGCTCGCAGCGCGAGCTGTCCGAGCGCTTCGTGGCGAAGCTCAACGAGCAGGAGGACCGGCTGGAGGCGCTGGCCCGGGAGCTGGAGCAACTGGCCCAGGGCAAGCGCGAGGCACAGGAGGCCGTCAACCGCACCCTCCAGTCCCTGGCCTTCACCTCGGACCTGGGCACGCCCCGCGGCTGAGCCGCCTCAGGAGCGCTCGAGCACGAGCGGCGTCCAGTCCTCGTCCATCTGCAGGCGGGGCACGGTGACGCCGCCATCCGGCGCGGCGATGACGGTGCCGTGCGCGGAGCCGAAGGTCCAGCGGATGCGCTCGCCCGGCAGGCACTGGAAGCGCTGCACGCGCCGGGGCGTCACGTCCACCACCGGCGTGCCCACGACGCCCGCGCCCCGCACCGCGCGCAGCGGCATCACGAAGCGCCGGGTCGAGTCCACCAGCCGCGTGGCGTCCCAGCGCAGCGAGCGGTTGATCATCCCCGCCACGTCCCCGTCCCAGCCGGTGTCGCCCGCCACCTTGGGATCTCCCGCGTAGCCGGAGTCCAGGCGCCGCGGCTGACGGCCGTTGCCGCCCCGGCCCGGGTCTCCATCCCATGTCGAGCGGCTGAACGCGGGGAAGGCCAGGTCCCTGCGCAGGAAGGACTTGGAGTCCGAGCGGGGGTTCCATCCCCGGTCCCACCAGCGCGCGCCGAGCCAGGGGTCCGGCTCGGTGTGGCCGCCCTCGTCCCACACGGCGACATGGCCGATGCGCCGCAACTGCAGCGTGTCGTAGAAGGACGCGCCCGTGAGGGTGCTGGGCCCCACCACGGAGCCGAAGTGGATGATGGGGTCGTCCTTGCCGTGCTCCAGGAAGAGGAACTGCGAGCGCGCGCCGGTGTCGTCGCGCAGGGCGCGCGTCATGTCCAGGCGGCTCCAGACGCCCAGTCCATCCTCCTCGGGCATTTCCTCCTCGGGCATGCCCCACAGCGAGGCGAGCTGCGCGAGCCGCCACGGACGGTGCGCGCGCGCCACGGGCTGCGCGTGCTGGGCGAACGCCCCCGCGAAGTGCCGCGAGTCCAGCAGGCCGAGTGACAGCGCGCCCGCGCCGCCCATGGAGTCACCCTCCACGAAGACGCGATCGGAATCCGCCCCGGGGTAGCTGCGCAGCACCCACTCCAGCAGCGCCAGCACCCGGCGCGCGGTGTACGGCGGAATCCTGCCCTCCACGGCCGGGCCCTTGGGCAGGTTCTCCGAGTAGCCCCACCAATAGGTGAGGTGGGGATCGCTCGGCTCGATGACGAAGCGGTCCGGCGAGGTCCGCGCCTTGGGCGGCCAGTTGCCCACGCCGTGCAGACTCACCGTCACCGGCAGCCTCCGGCCCGCCGTGGCCGCGAGCGGCACCGTCACCACCGCCGGGAAGGTACGCCCCGCGTAGCCGGGGCTGTCCAGCCACGTGTCCGTGGTCTGCTCCAGCGTCAGTCGCACGCTGCCGGGCAGCTCCTCGCGCTGGATGATGCGCGGCTCGGGGGTGTGCCGCGTGTCCTGGATGGTGAGCTTCATCCGCTCGCGCACCGTGTCGGCGCCGTCCACGGCGGAGAAGGTCACCTCGTGGTTCGTTCCGCCCTGGATGAAGTCGGGCTGGAAGGTGAGCGTGCGGGACGGCTCGTCCCACCGCGCCCCTGGGGGCATGCCCTCCGCGAAGACCCGCGTCCCCGGCCGGCCTCCCTCCACCTGCACCGTGATGCGCAGCAGCTCCCCCTCGTCCACGTCCTGGGCCGGAGGCACCCTCAGCACGAGCGAGGAGCGGTTCTTGGGAATCAAAGGATCAATCTCCGACCGGGCCGCGGCGGAGTGGGGCGAGTCCCAGAGCCACAAGGTCATCAGACCGAGCACCACGAGCCGCTGCCGCGGAATGCAAGAGCGGATCATTCTTCCCCAACGCATCGTGCAACGTCCTCACGGGCGGTCTTCGAGGAGCGGTGAGCCCCTCGGATCGCGGTCAGATATCAGTGAGCAAATGCCATGCCCTGGCGCGTGCGCCAAACAGACGTTTCATCCCGTTCGTTCCCGACAGCGGCCGGGGTCGCCCTCACGGATGCTGGGGGTGCAAGCGATGCCTCCACCCCGTGCGCTGGAGGGTGAGCTCATGGTTCTCGAAGAGCTTCACCAGGACGAGCCCCGCGACGAACCCTCCCACGTGGGCCCACACCGCCACACCGCTGCCGCCCTCGGCATCGAGCGAGTTGAGCTGGGGCAGTCCGGTGAGGACCTGGACGCCGAACCACCAGATGAGCACCAACCACGCGGGCAGGGGGACCAGGAAGAACAGGAAGAGCATGTTGACCCGGACGCGCGGGTAGAGCACGAGGTAGGCGCCCATGATGCCGGAGATGGCTCCCGAGGCCCCCACCATGGGCACGGGCGAGGTGGGACTCACTACCACCTGGGCCAGCGCCGCCGCCAGTCCGCACAAGACGTAGAAGACGAGGAAGCGCAGCCGCCCCATGCTGTCCTCCACATTGTTGCCGAACACCCAGAAGAAGAGGCAGTTGCCCAGGATGTGGCCCCAACTGCCATGCAGGAACATGGAGGTGAGCGGGGTGAGGAGGTTGATGGACTCGCGGTCCACCACGCAGGCGAGCCCCGAGCCAATGGGCACCGCCAGTCCCACGGGCGACAGTCCCGTCAGCTCTCCGGGCACGAGCCCCAGGTTGCACACACTGGCCGCCAGGGTCACCTCGTTCAGCCCCGCTCCCTGGAGCCATACCCAGGTGGCCCCGATGGCACCGAGCAGCAGGTAGGTGATGATGGGAGTGCGCAGCGTGGGGTTGTCGTCACTGATGGGAATCATCGGATGGCCCCCATCATGTGCATGAAGTCCCGCCGGGCCACGGGTTTCGTTTTCCTTGTACGGCGGCGGACGTCCCGCGCGGGGGCGGGGCCTCGTCTGGCGTCCAGGGGGGCCTCGTGCTTCAAATCACCGCCTCATTCCCCGCAAGGAGGCTTCATGAAGATCTCGAAGTGGTCGGTGCCGCTGATGCTCCTCGCCACCGTGACGCTCGTCACCGGATGCGCGGCCGGCCGCCGTGAGATGTACATCCAGGAGAAGGCGAGCGACTACGTGTACCGCCAGCCCATCGCCGAGGTGTGGCCCCAGGTGCGCGCGATGTTGACGGAGAAGGCACTGCCGATGCGTGAAGCTCCCGGCGGCTATGAGATCAGCACCGACTGGCAGCAGCAGGGCGCGCCCTCCAACCTGGGCACCAGCTACGTGCGCTACCTGGTTCGCGGCCACCAGCCGAGCCCCGTGTCGACCCAGGTGGAAATCCTCCGGCAGAACCGGGTCGAGTCCGGCCAGGGCGCCATGGCCACGCAGAACAACCGCACCACGGGCACCGACTCCGTCAGCCGCACGCGGGATCGGGAGATGGAGTGGGAACTGCTGCAGCGCGTGGACCCCGAGGGGGCCAAGGCGCTCAAGGTCGAGGCCGAGACCACCATCAAGTAGGTGGGGGTTCTCAGTCCCTCAGGGGCAGGTCCACGGTGAGCCCATCGAAGGCCACCTCGACGGGCCCCTTGTACTCCTCGCGTGCCTGGGTGAGCAGCCGCGTGGGCTCCGTGTCGTGACGGCTGGACAGGTGGGTGAGGATGAGCCGCTTCGCACCCGCCTCGCGCGCCACCTGGGCCGCCTCGCGCGCCGTCGAGTGCCGCGTCTCCAGGGCACGCGCCTGCTCGTCATCCGAGAAGGTGGACTCGTGGATGAGCAGATCCGCGTCCTTCGCGGCGCGCACCAACGAGGGACACGGGCGGGTGTCGCCGGAGATGACCAGCCGCCGTCCGGGACGCGGCTCGCCCACCACCTCCTCGGGGCGCACGACGCGGCCGTCGGACAGCTCCACGGGCTCGCCCCGCTGCAACTGGCCGTAGAGCGGCCCTGGGGGGACTCCGAGTGCCTGCACCTTCTCCAGGTTGAACTTCCCCGGACGCTCCTCCTCCTGCAGCACATAGCCGAGCGCGTTGATGCGGTGGTCCACCGCCACGGCCTGCACCGAGTAGCCGCGCCGCTTCACGGTGTCTCCGTCGCGCAGCTCGTGGATCTCCACGGGGAAGGACAGGGACTCCACGCCCAGGTGCACCGCCTGGTGCAGGAGCCGGCGCGCCGTGGGGGGGCCGTAGAGCTGCACGGGGGTGTCCCGCCCCATCATCCCGAGCGTGCGCAGGAATCCGATGATTCCCAGGTAATGGTCGGCGTGGAAGTGGGTGAAGAAGACGGCGTCCACGGTGAAGCCGGTGCCAAAGCGCACCATCTGCCGCTGGCTGCCCTCGCCGCAGTCGAAGAGGAGCAGGTCCGCGTTGGCCTTCACCGCGAGTCCGGAGAGGTTGCGGTGCAACGTCGGCTGCGCGGCCGAGGTGCCGAGGAAGGTGAGCCTGAGGATGGACATGCCGGCGCTGCCCATGAGTCGAAGTCCTTCCCGCGCGTCGTCCGAGTGCGCGCGCCCCCCATGTATCACGGCTTCCCCCCCGGACGTGGGGTGCGCTATGAGGCGCGCCCGTTCCCATGAGCGACTCCCTGACCGTGTCCCCCACGAGCGACCCGCGCCGCGTGCGCGCGGCCGATGGCTCCATCCTCTCCGTGCCCGCGGGCTGGGCGCTGCTGCCTCCGGGTGACGCGGGGCTCACGCGCCGGGTGAAGGCCGCCGGACCGAGCTGGACCGTGGTGGAAAAGAAGGGCCGCAAGGTGTTCTCCCAGGGGGTGTGGGCGCCCGAGGCCCACATCACCGCCGCCCAGGCGGCCCTGGAGTCCGAGCGCGCCACGCCCGCCTACGCGAAGCGCCGCGTGGCGGACGTGCGCCGCCGGGAGCGCGAGCAGGCCGAGTACGAGGTGGACTTCGCCAACGCGGTGTTGAGCTTCCTGCGCTTCGCGCCTTCGTACCTGCCGCACGCGAAGCTGCTGGCGGTGGCGGTGGCGGCGCATGCGACGCCGGTGGGAAGTGGCACGGTGGCCCGCACCGAGCGCATCCCCATCGAGCGCCGGGCAGAGGCGGCCGTCATCGCGTGGATGCGGCACCAGACGACGGCCTACGACAACCTCAGCATCGCCCGGGTGAAGGGGGCGCGCCGGGAGGTGCGGCGCGAACTCGCGGAGGTGTCGCGCGCGGTGTTGGACCTGCATCGCCGCGAGGGCAGTCACGCCGTGGCGGCCTGCCCCCTGTGCTCCGCGCTGGCTCGCCTGGGCCAGGGGCAGAAGGGGCTCTGACGATCGCCTGACTGGACACTCGTGTCCTGAGCGGAGGCTCTTGGCCGATCGTCACGAAACCCTTCGCGGCGCTCCAACGAAGACTCACTTTTGAGATCGACAAGGAGCGGACACATGTCTGAGCGGAATTGGAGGGGGTTCCTCGTGGGCTTGATGGTCGTGGCGGTGGGTGGGGGCGAGGCATTGGCCGCCGACGTCCTGCCCAAGGGCTTCTTCGCCCCTGGGCCCAACACCGTCGTCAAGCGGAACACGGAGGTGCAGGCTCCCCCCGCGGAGTCCGACGTCTCCGTGAAGGCCAAGGGCGACAGGGTCAAGGCTGGCGCTCCCTCGGAGAGCTGTGGTCTCACCAAGCTCGAGAAGACGAGTGGGGCAGGAAAGACGACGCTGGTCCTGACGGTCGAGAAGTCCGTCGAGACCGAGCTCAGCACCGACGTCAAGGTGGAAGCCAAGTTCGTCTCGGCGGGGGTCGGCTTCTCGGTGACCCGCAAGTACTCCGTGACGGATCAAACCCGGTACGAGGTCCCCAAGGGCAAGTTCGGTACCATCGAGGCCTATCCCCTCTATGACGTGTACCCCATCACCATCTACAAGTCTGGGAAGAAGGCCGGTGGGGGTGCTGTCATGAAGCCAGTGGGCGTGTGCTTCAACCAGGGGCTTGATTGAGGCGCCAGTTCAGCGCTCTCCCAGTCATTCGGGTCGTACCCAATCTGGTCATCCCCGGGCTTGGGAGCATCGGCGAACGCGGCTTCAATGAGTCCGCGAAGGTTGTCTTTCTGGGACATGGACATTCCGCCTCACCGGCACTGTTCTGGGCATCTTTTCAAGGTCATGGGTCTTGAGCATTCGTCTGCTCCGCGCTTGTAGTTGTCGACCTCCCTGATGTGAGCTGGATGCGGATACGTCAGGGCCCGGTAGCGGGCAGCAGGTGGCAGCCCTCGCGAGGGCTCACCCAGGTGGCGGTGCTGGACAGGCCCAGGCCCCGGACGGTGACACGCCGGGCCTCCGTCTCTTCCTGGAGTGAGCTGTAGGGAATGTATTGTCTGGCGTAACCCAGGCAGTACTTCTCGGAGAGGCCCATCACGAACCGGCAGGAGCAGTACTCCTTGGCCGTATAGGCACTCAGGACGCCCTGGAACGCGCTCACGTGCTCCCGGTTCGCCGCGTACCAGGTACCGCCTCCCACGAGCAGCAGGGTCACCACCGTCAGCAGGCTCTTCTTCACGGCCTGGCTCATCGCTCACCCTTCCCGGCGACGAAGGCCGCCCGCGCCCGGGCGAGGAATTCGTTCTGACGGAAGCTCTTGTCCCGGTCATCCCCGTAGCGGACGATGACCAGCTTCTCCGAGGGAATCACGAACAGGCCTTGCCCCCAGTGTCCGAGCGCCGCGAAGGCGTCCTCGGGCACGTCCTTCCACGGCCGGGGGGCGCCCTTGAACGCGCGGTTGAGCCACCAATGTCCGCCCGGGATGGCCTCGGCGACGGGGGCCTTCGGGTTCGGCACGTAGTGCTCGAAGGGCGTGAGGTTCGCCTTCAGCCACTCGGGGGGAAGGAGCTGCTGGTCCTTCCACCGGCCCTCGCGCTGCATGAGCAGCCCCACGCGGGCCAGGTCGCGCGCCGTCATGTAGGCATAGGACGAGCCGACATAGGTGCCACTCGCGTCCCGCTCCCAGACGGCGCTGGTGATGCCCAGCGGCTCGAATAGGGCCTTCCAGGGGTAGTCCGCGTAGGCGTCGCCGAGCATGGACTTGAGGCAGGCCGACAGCACGTTGCTGTCCCCACTGGAGTAGACGTGGCGCGTGCCCGGAGGCGCCTCCGCCGGGCGCGAGGCGGTGTACGCGGCCATGTCGTCCCGGCCTTTCGTGTAGAGCATGGTGATGACCGAGGACTTGAGCGGTGAGGCCTCATAGCCCTCGCTCCACGCCAGGCCCGAGGCCCACGGCAGCAGGTGCCGCATGCGGATGTCCGGGTGCGCGGCGAAGGGCGGATGGTGCTGGGCCACCGTGTCCTCCAACTGGAAGCGGCCCTCCTTGAAGGCCACGCCGAGCACGGCGGCCATCACGCTCTTGCTGACCGACCAGGTGAGGTGCGGCGTCTCCACGCGGTTCTCGCCCGTGTAGCGCTCGTAGACCAGATGGCCATCCACGATCACCACCACCGCGTCCGTCCGCACCCCCTGGGGGTTCTCATCGTTCCGGGGGGGAAAGGTATAGGCCTCGAAGGCCCGCAGGGCCTCGGCGGGGGCGTGGGCTTCACTCCGGGGCCACTCGGCGTCGGGCCATTCCTCCGCGCCCGCCGCCAGCGGCAGCACCAGGGCGAGGACGGCGAGGGCGCTGCGCCCACCAGACAAGGACATGCTCTTCGAACTCCCGCGATAAGGGGCGGACACCCTACCAGGAGAGGGCCGTGGCTCGGGACGGCCTCGTCGCGAAGAGATTGGTAAGTTTTATTGATGTTTCTGATAAAATGATTGAATGGATTGTTGACCGGTAGTTCAGGAACCTCATTGGCCATTCCTGACCAGCGGGTTAGAAACGCCGCCACCATGGCTCGCCCCGCCGATCCCCACGCCCGCGCTTCCTTGATCTCCGCTGCCCGGGCGGAGTTCATGAAGAAGGGGCTGCGGGGGGCGCGCATCGAGGACATCACCGCCGCGTGCGGCCTCTCCAAGGGGGCCTTCTATCTGCACGCCGAGTCGAAGGAGGCGCTCTTCGCCGAGGTGTTGGGTGGGTTCACCTCCGAGCTGCAGACGCTCATCGAGCAGCGGCGGGGGGAGACGGAGCGCTTCTTCGCCGAGCATGGTCCCGTGGAGGCGCGGGACGTGGTCGAGCGCTCCGCGCGCTACGAGCGGCTGCTGACGGTGAGCGCCGAGAGCGACCTGCGCACGCTCGAGCTGCTGTGGTCCTACCGCGACGTGATGCACGTGCTCATCCGGGGCAGCCAGGGCACGGACTTCGATACGGTGATGTGGAGCTTCGTGGACCGCGAGGTGGCGCACGTGTCGCAGGAGTTCCAGCGGCTGCAGGCCAGCGGGGCGCTGCGCACGGACGTGCCCGCGGAGGTCATCGGCTCGCTCATCGTCGGCACCTATGTGTTGCTCGCCCAGCGCATGTGCCAGACGGAAGAGAAGCCGGACCTGGCGGCCTGGGCCAGCTCCATCCACCGCCTCATCCGCGAGGGCTGCGCGCCCCGCGAGCCGTCTCCGGCCGAGTCCGCTCAGCGCGGCTCCGGGCCGGCGTCTTCCTCTCGCCGGGCTCCGGCCCGAGCGCTTTCCCGTACTCGCAGCACCCCGAGGTCAGGACCGTGAAACTCTCCAGGACGCCGTTCGTCGCCGGGCTCGCCGCCGTGGGCATGGCCGCCACCGCGCTTCCCCTGTCCGGCTGCCGCGCGGACGCGGCTCCCACGCAGGCGACCCAGGCCTCCTCCGCGGCGAGCGCCCCCGTGGTGTCGCTCGCCGCGCCGCGTGCCGTGCGCAGCGCGCCGCGCGAGGAGGTGACGGGCACGCTCTTTCCCGCCCAGGCGCTCCAGGTGGGCTTCGAGGTGGGAGGCCGGCTGGAGAAGGTGCGCGTGACGAAGGGGCAGGTGGTGCAGGCCGGGCAGGTGCTCGCCCAGCTCAACCCGGAGATCTCCGACGCCCAGCTCGCCCAGGCCCAGGCCGCGGTGGCCGCCGCCGAGGTGAGCGCCGCCATGGCCGCCGACGTGGCCGGGCGAAACGCCAAGCTCCAGGAGCAGGGCAACGTGAGCGACCTGGCCAACCGCACCGCCAGCACCCAGGCGCGTCAGGCCGAGGCGCAACTGCTCGCCGCCAAGGCGCAGCTCGCCCAGGCGCAGGCGGGCCGGCGCCGGCATGACCTCAAGGCGCCCTTCGCGGGCACCGTCATCGACGCGCCCGAGCAGGTGGGCGCCATCGTGGGGCCGAGCGTGCCGCTCTTCACCGTGGAGAACCTGGGCGCGCTCCTGCTCAAGACGACGGTGGCCGAGTCCTCGCGCGCGCGCCTCAAGCCGGGCACCCCCGTGCGCGTGGAGGTCGTGGGCAGCAGCACCTTCACGGAGCAAGCCGTCATCCGCACCGTGATTGCCTCCGCGGACCCGGCCACGCGCCGCATTCCGGTGGACATCCTCGTGCCCAACAAGGACGGACGCTTCGTGGCCAACACCCTGGCGCGCGTGGTGCTCCCGCTGGGCGAGGCGCAGGAGGCCCAGGCCGTGCCCACCAGCGCGCTGGCCTCCGCCGGCGGAGACCACGTGCTCGTGGTGGCCTCGTCCGGCGAGGTGCGCCGCGTGGATGTGCAGGTGCTCGAGCGCGGGGTGCGCGAGGTGGTGGTCAAGGCCGCCGCGCCCCTGGACAAGGTCGTCGAATACCCCATGCCCTCGCTCACCGAGGGCACCCGCGTCTCCGTGAAGTAGTCCACCCGCCGCCCGCCTTTACCGAGCGTCCCCTCCATGTTCCTCAGCGACGTCTCCATTCGCCGGCCGGTCTTCACGGCCATGATGTCCCTCTGCCTCATCGTCCTCGGGGTGATGGGGTTCGGCCGCCTGGGCACGGACCTCTTCCCGGACGTGTCCATCCCGGTGGTGGTGGTCAGCACCGTCTACAAGGGCGCGGGCCCCGGGGAGATCGAAACCCAGGTCATCAAGCCCATCGAGGATGCCGCCGCGGGCATCAGCGGCGTGGACAAGATCCACTCGTTCAGCCGCGAGAACGTGGGCACGGTGGTGGTGCAGTTCAAGCTGTCGACGAACCTGGACCGGGCGGTTCAGGAAGTGCGCGACAAGGTCTCGGGCGTGGCCAACAAGCTGCCCCGGGACGCGGACAAGCCCGTGGTCAGCCGCGTGGACATCTCGGCGGTGGCGGTGCTCACCTACGCGGCGAGCGCCCAGGCCGATTCGCGCACGGTGCGCAAGCTCATCGAGGACAAGCTCAAGCCGGCGCTCGCGCAGCTCGAGGGCGTGGCCGACGTGCGCCTCAACGGCGGTGACGTGCGGGAGATCCAGGTGGACATCGACCTGGAGAAGGCGCGCGCGGTGGGCGTGTCCGCCACGGACGTGGGCCAGCGCATCGGCATGGAGAACCTGGACCTGCCCGCGGGCCGGTTGCAGCTCGGCTCCACGGAGCTGACGGTGCGCTCGCTCGGGCAGTTCAAGAGCGTGGACGAGCTGCGCCAGTTGCCGGTGGCCCAGAGCCGCACGGGCGCCCAGGTGCGGCTCGAGGAGATCGCCACCGTGACGGATGGCGCGGCCGAGCGGCGCACCACGACGCGCCTCAATGGCAACGACGCGGTCATCCTGGAGGTGGTCAAGCAGCCCGGCTCCAACACGGTGGCGGTGAGTGACGCGGTGAAGAAGGCCATGGCGACCCTGGGGCCCACGCTGGGCCACGACTTCCAGGCCACGCTCATCATCGACCAGTCGGTGCCCATCAAGGAGAACGCGCACGAGGTGTGGATCGCGCTCATCTTCGGTGGCGCGATGGCGGTGCTCATCATCCTCATGTTCCTGTTGGACCCTCGCGGCACGTTCATCTCGTCGCTCGCGCTGCCCACGTCCGTCATTGGCACGTTCTTCGTGATGTACGTCCTGGGCTACTCGCTCAACCAGATGACGCTGCTGGCGTTGTCGCTCGCCATCGGTCTGCTCATCGACGACGCGGTGGTGGTGCGCGAGGCCATCACCCACCGTCTGGAGATGGGCGAGGATCCGGTGTCCGCCGCCTCCAAGGGAACGCGGGACGTGGGCCTCGCGGTGCTCGCCACCACGCTCGCCCTGGTGGCGGTGTTCGTCCCGGTGGCCTTCATGCCCGGCATGGTGGGTCAGTTCCTCCAGCAGTTCGGCATCACCATCTCGGTGGCGGTGCTCATCTCGCTCTTCATCTCCTTCACGTTGGATCCGATGCTCTCCGCGCGGCTGGCCAAGCAGCGCAAGCCCGGCGAGCACCACCAGGAGAACGCCCTGGCGCGCTCCATCCGCGGCTTCCTGGATGGCAGCGAGCGCGTCTACGCGCGCATCCTCCGCTCGGTGCTCGACCACAAGTGGCTCACCCTGGGCGTCACCCTGGGGATCATGGTCCTGTCCTTCGGCGCGGCCAGCCGCCTGGGCGTGGAGTTCATGGCGCCCGAGGATCGCTCGCAGTTCCTCGTGCAGCTCATCCTGCCGGACGCCTCCAACCTGGAGCAGACGGGCGCGCGCGTGGCGCAGGCGGAGAAGATCCTGCGCGGCCTCCCCGAGGTGACGGACATCTACTCCATCGTGGGAGAGAACGGCGACGTCAACAAGGCGCGCATCCGCGTGCTCACCACGGAGAAGCATGAGCGCACCCGGGGCATCCAGGAGATCAAGGACGACGCGCGCAACCGGCTCGTGCCGGAGCTGATCGCCACCCGTGTGATGATGATGGATCCGCCCATCGTCGACGGCCTGGGCGGTGACTTCTATCCCATCATCGTGCGCGTCACCGGTCCGGACCTGACGAAGATCCACGAGGAGTCCGAGCGGCTCGCGCAGTACCTGCGCGACATTCACGGCACGGCGGACGTGCGCGTGGACTTCAATCCGCCCAAGCCCGAGCTGGCCATCGAGATCGACCGGGCGCGCGCCAAGGACCTGGGGCTGAGCGCCGCGGGGCTGGCGATGCAGATGCGTCTGGCCATCGGCGGTGACGTGTCCGCCAAGCTGCGCGAGGGCGTGGACGAGACGGACATCCGCGTGCGCCTGTCGGAGCGGGATCGCAGCACGCCCGAGCGGGTGGGCCAGCTGCTGGTCGCCACGCCCCGGGGCATGGTGCCGGTATCGGACGTGGCCAAGGTGGAGCTGCGTGATGGCCCGAGCGTCATCGAGCACGAGAACCGCCAGCGGCAGATCGCCATCTACTCGCAGCTCCAGGGCGCGCCCCTGGGCGACGTGGCCAACCAGTTCCGCGCCAAGGTGGCCGCGCAGCCACTGCCGCCGGGCTACTCGCTCATCTACGACGGGCAGATGAAGATGCTCAGCGAGCAGAACGACGCCTTCGGCTCGGCGTTCATCCTGGCCTTCGTCTTCATCTACATGGTGCTCGCCAGCCAGTTCGAGTCCTTCAAGCACCCCTTCACCATCATGGCGTCGCTGCCGCTGGCGCTCGTGGGCGCGCTCCTGGGCCTGTATTTCGGCGGCTTCCACGTGTCCATGGGCGCGATGATCGGCATCATCCTGCTGATGGGCCTGGTGACGAAGAACGCCATCCTCCTGGTGGACGGAGCGCTGCAGTATCTGCGCGAGGGCGCCACGGTGGATGAAGCGCTCATGAAGGCGGGACCGCGCCGCCTGCGTCCCATCCTCATGACGAGCGCCGCCATGGCCATCGGCATGGTGCCCACCGCCATTGGCAAGGGCGTGGGCTCCGAGTTCCGTGCCCCCATGGCCATCTCCGTCATCGGCGGCGTCATCACCTCCACCTTCCTCACCTTGTTGGTGGTGCCCGTGGTGTTCGCGGGCATGGAGCGCCTGGGTTTCTCCCGGCGCGACGCGAAGAAGACGCCCGAGGCCAATCACCTGCCCTCCTCCGAAGTGCCGCAGCCGTTGCCGTCCGACCGCGCCGCCTAGCGCGCGGCGGGTGGCCCTCCCCGCTCCTCCCGCACTCCCGCCTATGTCCATCCGCCGCTCCGCCGGAGTCCTCCGGCGCTCCCTGTCGTCGCTGCTCCTCGCCGCCCTCGCTCCCTCCGGCGTGCTCGCCCAGGTGCCCGAGGCGTCCGCGTCTCCTCCACCCGCCAGCGGGGAGTCTCCCGCTCCGGGCACGCTGCGCACGGCGACGCTCCAGGAAGCGCTCACGCTCGCCGCGAAGCAGAGCCCGGACGTGGTCGCCGCTCGCGCCCAGGCCGCCATCACCGCCGCGGGGGTGCGCCGCGCCTGGACGGCGTGGCAGCCGGAGCTGACGGTGGGCGCCCAGTACGTCCACTCCAGCGCTCCGGCGACGTTCGACCTGGGCGGCATCGCCCAACTGGTGGGCGGGGTGTTCGGCCTCGTGCCCGTCAATCCAGGAGCCATTCCCGGCCCCGTCGTCATCACGGCGGCGAACTCGCGCTACGCGACGGTGCAGGTGTCCCAGCCCCTCTTCACCCCCGCGGGCGTCTTCCTCATCGGCCCGGCGAAGGATGGCGCGCGGGCGGCGGAGCTGGGCGCCCTGGAAGCGCGCGAGCAGGTGCTGCTGGGCGTGTCGCGCACGTACCTGGGCCTGCAGGGCATCCTCCAGTTGATGGACGCGGCGCGCGAGGCGGAGTCGGTGGCGCTGCAGCGCGAGAACGAGTCCAAGGCCCAGCTCCAGGTGGGCATGACGGTGGAGGCGGCGCTCCTGCGCGCTCAGTCGGAGACGGCCCAGGCGCGCGTGCAGCTCGCGCAGCTGTCCGGCCAGTACTCCCAACTGCTCGCGTTGCTCGAGGCGCTCGTGGGCGAGCCCGTGCAGCCCGTCCCGCTCGACGCCGCCGGCGCCCCCCAGTGGGTGATTCCGCCCGAGGATCAAACGCCCTGGGAGGACACCTACGCGGTGCGCGCCGCGGCCCTGGCGGTGAAGGCCAACGAGGGCAAGGTGACGTACGACCGGTTCTCGTGGCTGCCGAGCGTCGTGGCGCAGGGGCGCGGCCTCTACAACTCCAACACGGGCTTCACCGGGAAGAACACCTCCTATGAGGTGTCCGTGTCGGCCAGCCTGCCGCTCTATGACCGGGGCCAGCGCTACGCGGCGCTGCGCGAGGACGAGGCGCGCCTGGAGCAGGCCCGTGCCCAGTACGCCTCCTCGCGTGCCAAGGCCCGCGCCAACTGGGTGGCGGCCCAGGCCAACCTGGAGGCGGCCCGGGTGGCCCTGCTCCAGGCCGAAGCCCAGGCGCAGCTGGCGGCCCGGGTGCAGCAGCAGGTGGCGGCGAGCTACAAGGCCGGAGTGGCCACGAGCCTGGAGATGTCGGACGCGGACAACCGGCGCTTCTTCGCCGCGAGCAGCGCCGCCCAGTCCCGTGCCTCGCTGGAGGTGCGCCGCGTGGAGCTGGCCGCCGCGGCGGGCCGCATCGCCGCCTCGCTCGAGCCCGCGGGCGAGCCCTCCGCTTCCCGGTGAGTCTGGACGCGGCCGAGGCGCCGGGCCTGCTCGCGGTGGACCTCGGTCTGCGCGCGGGGCTGGCCCGCTATGGCGCCGACGGCCGGCTGCGCTGGTACCGCTCGCGGAACTTCGGCACGCACTCACGGCTCAAGCGCGCGGTGCCCGCGGTGCTGCACGCCGCCGCTCCGCTCGCGTGGTTGGTGGTGGAGGGCGGCGGTGCCATCGCCGAGGTGTGGGAGCGCGAGGCGGCGCGGCGGGCCCTGCCCGTGCTGCGCGTGGCCGCCCAGGACTGGAGGGCCCGGCTCCTGTTCGCCCGGGAGCAGCGCAGTGGTGTCCTGGCGAAGGAGGCGGCCGACGGGCTCGCGCGCCGGGTCATCGACTGGTCCGGTGCGTCCCGCCCCACGTCGCTCAAGCACGATGCCGCCGAGGCCGTGCTCCTGGGGTTGTGGGGCGTCCTGGAGGTGGGCTGGCTCGAGCGGGTCCCTCCCGAGGTGCGCCGCCAGCCCGGCGGCAAATTTCCCGGATAAGTCACTTTTTCGTTTTATTGTGTTTACACAAATACGCTCCCCGTGTAACTTGGCTTCACCCTTTGTCGGGTAAAACACGTTTTTTTATGGGGGAGTTCATGTCCAAGCAGCTCAAGGGTCTTGGGATTGTCCTGGCGGGAGCGCTGATGGTGGGCTGTGGCGGCATGGAGCCGCAGGAACTCCAGGGCGAGGAGGCGGGTGCTCCGACGGAGGCCGGCGTCGGTCAGGTCCAGGGCGCGGTGGAGCTCGCTCGCATCGGCGCGAATGAGACCCGGGACTTCTCGACCTGGCTGTTCGGCACCACGACCTGGCGCGTCTACAACCCCTCCTCCGTGGCCGTCCCGTTCCTGGTGTGGTGCGGTAGCACCACCTACAACGGCATCGTCAATCCCGGTCAGGCGCAGCAGCAATCGTGGCCGTGTGGCGCGCCCGGCACCCGGCTGTACATCCGCAACAACGGGACGAATGCCAGTACGCAGTTCATCGACGTGCAGACCTCGTGAGTCCGTCCGCGCGCTGCCCATGACGTGGGGCCGGGGAGCGCTCAGGCGCGCCGGGAGCTCTCGCCCCGCACCACCGCCGAGCCGATGAGGTGCGCGAGCCGAAGTGCCTCGGGCACCTGACCCTTGTCCGTCAGACGCCCGAGGGCCCGTGCCACCCATTCCGGCTCGGCGCCCTGGACCTGGAAGGTGAAGCCGTGGAGCTGGTGGATGGGCCCCGCGCGCCGCAGCAGTTGGAGCCGCCGCTCGGGGCGGGTGAGGTGGCCGAGCGCGCGCTCCACGGCGGGCAGGTCCGGCATCCGCCGCATCACCGCGACGCAGGGCTTGCCGAGCGTGTGCGCGAGCCGGGGCAGGTCCACCAGGTTGAAGCCGCCGAAGGCGATGCCGTCCAGGAGCACCAGGTGCAACTGGGGGAGGAACTTGCCACCCACGAGCAGCCGGCACACCTCGTCCGTCGCCGTCCACCCGTCGCGCCGCACGCCGCCCCAGACGAGTCCCTCGAAGCGGGTGCCAGAGCACACCACGCCCACGAGCGGCACGCGCGCGCCCGGATGCTTCGCGAAAGGCGCGTCATCGAAGCCGGCGGCGCGGGGCAGGGGTGGCAGGTGCATGGTCCTGAAGAATGAAGAGCCCGACCCCGCTCGAGGTCAGGCTCCAGGAATCCCACGCGGGGGAGGGTTACGTGGGGCGGACGTTCTGCGCCTGCAGGCCCTTGGGGCCCCGTCCCACCTCGAACGACACGCGCTGCCCTTCCTGCAGGCTGCGGTGGCCGTCCGCCTGGATGGCGGTGTGGTGGCAGAACACGTCCTCGCCACCGCCGTCCTGCGTGATGAAACCGAAGCCCTTCGCGTCATTGAACCACTTGACAATACCAGTTGCCATGAGTCGGTCTTCTTTCGTTACCAGGGGGAATCACGCCGCCTGCTCGGCCCGGCCTCGAGCCGGACCTATGGCGTAATCCTTCCAGCCTGGGAAGTCGAGAGAGAGCGGAGCCCAATTGTTCACGGGTGGGCAGCGAAAAGCGAAGCGGCGGGAAGCCCTGGGGGCCTCCCGCCGCGTGTCACCGCCTGGGCTCACCGGGGCCCGGGAGTGATTCAGGCCGGCTTGGTCTCCGGCTTGCTCTCGCCCGTCAGGGCCGACATCGGGGTCTCGATGCGCATGCCGTAGAAGGAGCGGTAGACGAACACGAACGACGCCACGAAGAGGACGAGGGCGATGCCCGTGGTGATGGCACCCTGACCGGCCGACTTGAGCTCCACCGCCAGCTCCACGGCCAGCAGGCCGAAGAGGGTGGTGAACTTGATGACCGGGTTGAGCGCGACGGAGGAGGTGTCCTTGAAGGGATCGCCCACCGTGTCACCCACCACCGTGGCCGCGTGCAGCTCCGAGCCCTTGGCCTTGAGCTCCACTTCCACCAGCTTCTTCGCGTTGTCCCACGCGCCACCGGCGTTGGCCATGAAGAGCGCCTGGTACAGGCCGAAGATGGCAATGGAGATGAGGTAGCCCACGAAGAAGAAGGACTCGAAGCAGGCGAACGCCAGCGTGCTGCAGAACACGCCCAGGAAGATGTTGATCATGCCCTTCTGCGCGTACTGGGTGCAGATGGCCACGACGCGCTTGGAGTCCTCCACGCTCGCCTTCTCCACGCCCTCCAGCCGGATGTTGGCCTTGATGAACTCCACCGCGCGGTAGGCGCCCGTGGACACCGCCTGCATGGAGGCGCCCGAGAACCAGTACACGATGGCGCCACCGGCGATGAGGCCCAGGAGGAAGGGCGCGTGCAGGAGCGACAGCTTGTCCGTGTTGGCCGGGTTGAGCATGGGCAGGCCGTTGGGGCCCTGAACGATGCCCACCAGGAGCACGATGATGGAGAAGATCATCGTCGTGGCGCCCACCACCGCCGTGCCGATGAGCACCGGCTTGCTGGTGGCCTTGAAGGTGTTGCCCGCGCCGTCGTTCTGCTCGAGGAAGTCCTTGCCCTTCTCGAAGTCCGGAGTGAAGCCGAAGTCCTTCTGGATCTCCTCCTTCACGTTGGGGATGTTCTCGATGAGCGACAGCTCGTAGACGCTCTGCGCGTTGTCCGTCACCGGGCCGTACGAGTCCACCGCGATGGTGACCGGCGCCATGCTCAGGAAGCCGAAGGCCACCAGACCGAAGGAGAACACCGCCGGGGCGATCATCAGCGTGTCGGGGATGCCGAGGCTGAAGTAGTAGGCGCTGCCCATGAGCAGCATGATGATGATGCCCATCCAGTAGCCGGAGAAGTTACCGGCGACCAGACCCGAGATGACGTTCAGGGACGCGCCACCCTCGCGCGACGCCGTCACCACCTCGCGCACGTGGCGGCTCTCGGTGGAGGTGAAGACCTTGATGGCCTCGGGGATGATGGCGCCCGCGAGCGTGCCGCACGTCACGATGGCGCTCAGGCGCAGCCACAGCGAGCTGTCCCCGGCCAGGTCCGGAATGAGCAGCCAGGACACCAGGAACGTCACCACCACGGACACGCCCGAGGTGAGCCACACGAGCACCGTGAGCGGCTTCTCGAAGTTCATCTGGTCGGCGTTCTTGTACATGCCGCCCTGGATGAGCCCGTTGATGAAGTACGAGCCGAGGCTCGCGAGCACCATGGCGCTGCTCATCATGAAGATCCACACGAGCAGCTGCGCCTGGTACTGCACGGGCACCGCCAGGAGGATGAAGGTGATGAGCGCCACGCTCGTCACGCCGTAGGTCTCGAAGCCGTCCGCGGACGGGCCCACCGAGTCACCCGCGTTGTCACCCGCGCAGTCGGCGATGACGCCCGGGTTGCGCGCGTCGTCTTCCTTGATCTTGAAGACGATCTTCATCAGGTCCGAGCCGATGTCGGCGATCTTCGTGAAGATGCCGCCCGCGATTCTCAGCACGGACGCGCCCAGCGACTCACCGATGGCGAAGCCGATGAACACCGAGCCCGCGTAGTCCGAAGGGATGAAGAGCAGGATGAGCAGCATCAGCATCAGCTCGGTGGACACGAGCACCATGCCGATGGAGATGCCGGCCTGCAGGGGGATGGCGTAGGTGGGGTAGGGCTTGCCGCGCAGCGACGCGAACGACGTGCGGCTGTTGGCGAACGTGTTCACCCGGATGCCGAACCAGGCCACGCCGTAGCTGCCCGCGATGCCCATCAGGCTGGCCACCAGGATGGCGATGACCTTGAGCGGCTCCATATGACGCAGGAAGCCAAAGTACACCACCATCACCGCGCCAATGAGCACCTCGAGGATGAGGATGAGCTTGCCCTGGGTGACGAGGTACGTCTGACACGTCTGGTAGATGAGCTCGGAAATCTCGAGCATGGCCTTGTGCACGGGCAGCTTGCGCAGGGCCGAGTACTGCAGGAAGCCGAAGATCAGGCCGACGACGCAGATGGCGATGCCCGCCATGAGCAGCTTGTCGCCCGTGAGGGCGCCGCCCAGGAAGGTCACCTGCCGGAAGTCGGGGAGGATGAGGTCCGCCTCGCTCGCGCTGGCGGTGCTGCTGGCCAGGAGCGCCAGGAGTCCGAGGACCCTGGCGGCCTTGCCGGTGATGGATGCGGGAATCATGCGATGCAACTCCTCGAGTGGCTCATCATCTCGTGGCGCGCGGTGCTCTCGCCCTCGCGCACGGAACGGACGGAAGGTGAGTTGTGTGTCGAGGGGTTGGCCGCCCGCGGTTGGAACCCCCGTCCGCGGACGCTTCAGCTCGGCCTCGCCCTTCAAGGACGGAGAGCACGCTTCTTGAAGGCGGCCCGCGTGTACCACGTCCCCGGTGGGGAAGTCGAATTCCCCGGAGGGGTCCTTATTAGAGGACCTTGACGTTGAACGTCTTGAGCACCTGGTCCCCGCGCAGGATGCTCACGGTCCACTCGCCCGCCTTGCCCAGGCGGATGCCCGTCCACTGGCGGGTGCGCCAGCCCTCGCCCTTGAGCTTCACGTCCTTGGTCTCGCGCACCACCGTGCCCTGCCGGGTCTGGACCATCACGTCCTCGGCCGTGTCCCCCTGGGGCAGCAGCCAGGCCTGCCAGACCATCACCTGGGTGTTGGCCTTGATGCCCTCGGCGGGGACCTCGGCGGTGCACTCGAACTTGTTGGCGCCCTCCTTGCCCACCTCGGTGCACAGCTTGGCCTCCACCAGCACCGGGCCCTGGCCCTGGCCCTTGTAGAAGTAGTTCCAGGTGTCCTTCACCCCGTCCGACGACGGGACCTTCTGGGGCTCGTGCGCCGGGGCCTCGGGCGTGGCCTCCTGCGCCATGGCGCTCGCGCCCAGGACCACCAGTGCACAGGCCGCCAGCTTCGTCGTCAGCTTCGTCAGACCGTTCTTCATGTTCGTCCGCCCCCTCGTGTTGGGTATGCCCGCGCTGTCTAGCACAGGACAAACCTTCAACCCCAGACGAGGAAGGCGAGGGTGACGAGCGGTAGGTAGAAGAGGAAGGCCACGAGCAGGAAGCCCAGGATGTCCTTGAAGTCGAGCCGGGCCACGGACAGGAGTGGCAGCGCCCAGAAGGGTTGGATGAGGTCCGTGGCCATGTCGCCCCAGGCATACGCGAGCACGACCTTTTCCGGCGCCACCCCGAGCGCGTGGGCCGCCTCCAGGAGGTAGGGCGCCTCGATGGCCCACTTGGAGCCGCCCGAGGGGACGAAGTAGTTCACCACGCCACTGTAGAGGTAGACGATGGCGGGGAAGGTGTGGGCGGTGGACAGCGACACGAAGAGCTGTCCGATGCGCTCGGTGAGGCCCGTGGCCTTGAAGATGCCGTAGATGCCCGCGTAGAGGGGGAATTGCAGGACGATGCCGTGCAGCACGCTCGCGGCCTCCTCGCTGGCCTTGAGCAGCCGCGCGGGTGTGCCGTGCAGCAGCACCGCCAACGTGAGGAAGAGGAAGTTCACCCCGTTGAGGTTGAGCGCCTTGAAGCCGCCGTTGAGCCACAGCGTGCGCGCGAACCACACCACCCCCAGCACGCCGAAGAGGACGTTGAGCAGCGGCGAGAAGTCCAGCCACAGCGCGGGGCTCTTGCCCTCGGGCCGCGCGGGCGGCTCGAAGTCCCGGAATTGCTCCATCAGCGCGGGGTCCACCCGCACGGTGCGCTCGGGGCGCGGGTGCATGGCCCAGGCGAGCACGGTGAGCCCCGTCACCGTCGCGAGCGTGAGCCCCAGGTTGAAGGGGGAGAAGAGGGTGCGGTCGATGGGGATGACGCCGAGCTGCTTCTCCAGGAAGTGGCCCGGGGTGGCCACCAGCAGCGGCGCCGAGGCGGACAGGCCCGCGTGCCACGTGGCCCCCAGGCCGAAGTAGGCGCACGCCACGAGCAGCCGGTAGTCCACGTCCGGTCGCCGCCGGGCCACGAAGCGCACCAGCATGGCGCTGGCCACGAGCGACAGGCCCCAGTTGATGTAGGCCAGCCCCATGGACACCAGCGCCATGAGCACCACCGCGCTCCGCGGCCCCCGGGCGAGCCCCGCCAGCCACTCCAGCAGGGCGCGCACGGGCCGGGTGAGCGCGAGCAGGTAGCCGGTGAACATCACCAGCGCCATCTGCATGGAGAAGGCGAGCAGCTCCCAGAAGCCGGCCCCCCACGCGTCCAGCACGCCCGGCGCGGGTGTGTCCGTCCACCCCACGGCGAGCCCCAGGGTGAAGAGCGACAGCAGCACGGCGATGGCGAACGAGCTGGGCACGAAGCGCGCGGAGAAGCGCCCGAGCGCTTCCGCGATGCGAACGAGTGTTTCCACGTGACGTCGGGCTCCAGGAAGAGGGAGGGTGGATGTCCACCGCGGAGCACATCTCAACACGGCTCAACGGGTCCTCCGAGAAAACCCGCGTGGCTCGCGCGGAGCGCATGGCGCGTCGCGGCGCATGAGAATGAACACGTCCGGGCGGGGACGTGTCGGGCGGTGGACAGGCGAGCGGGGCCGTCTGTCCTCGGCTGTCTGGGAATGCGCAGGCCCCCCCTTGGCGGGCTCCAGGGCAATGGCCATTTGAAGGCCAATGGCCTACCGCGTCCAGATCCCCGTGGAGCTGTGGAGCACCTTCAAGGCGCTTCCGCCCGTGCTCGTCGAGAAGCTGCACCGGCGGCTCGATGGTATCGCGCAGCTGGCGGAGGTGGCTCCACCGCTCAACCCGCTCTGGTTGAAGCTGGGCGCCACGGATCGGCCGCTCCTGCGCTGCCTGGTGGATGGCTATGCCATCCTCTACGAGGTCGACGAGTCCTGCCACACCGTCTCGGTGCTCGACGTCGAGCTGGAGGAGCGCGACTCGCTTTTCTACTCCGAGGAGTCGATGGGCGCGAACGACCCGCACTGACGGCGGGCCGAGACTTCCTTCTGGTTTCCGGGCTCCTCCACGTCCTTTCCTGGACGGGGGGAGCCCTTGTCGCGTCCGCGTCCGCGCGCGCTCCGGGCTCCCGAGGGCGCAGGAATTTCAGCCCCCTCCCGGCACTCTTTACACGCCTGCCTCCTCGCTTCGGCCGGTTCGGCGGCGGGCAATGGCCCGGGTTTCCAGGAGAGGGGACCCCGTTGGGTGGTGATGATGATCCGGCATGAACATCGCAAGGAGTGGGCGTCGCCGTGGAACCCAACTCCTTGCACACCTGCTCCTGCCCGACGTCCCATCCGAAGTGGGGTGAGTGCCCCACCGTCGTTCACGGTGTCGGCTCCGGCCAGGAGACGTCCCTTCGGGCCTCGCGGCCCGCGCGGGCGGGCGACAGTGAATTCGTGGGCCAGCGCTTCGGCAGCTTCCAGGTCCTGCGCGAGCTGGGCCGCGGGGGCATGGGCACGGTGCTGCTCGCCGAGCATGTCCTCATTCCCAAGCGCGTCGCGGTGAAGGTGCTCCACCCGCACCTGGCCCAGACGCCGGAGCTGGTGTCGAGGATGCTCGCCGAGGCGCGTGCGATGAGCCTCGTGCAGCACGAGAACGTCGCCACGCTCTATGACCTGGACACGCGCGAGGGCCTTCCCTACTTCGTCATGGAGTACCTGGAGGGGCAGAGCCTGGCCGACTTCGCGCGGGGCCCCATCGAGCCCGCGTTGGCCGTGGAGTTGCTCGGCCAGGTGTGTGACGCGCTCGGCGCGGCGCACGCGCGGGGCATCGTCCACCGCGACCTCAAGCCCGCCAACGTCTTCCTCGTGCCGGGAGTGCAAGGCCGCCACCGCGTGAAGCTGCTCGACTTCGGCATCGCCAAGCGGTTGGTGCCCCAGGCGGGTGAAACGCCCACGCGCAATGGCGTCATCATGGGCACCCCGGAGTTCATGGCGCCCGAGCAGTGCCGTGGCGGGGACGTCGACGCGCGAACGGACCTCTACGCGGTGGGCGTGCTCGGCCATCTGCTGCTCACGGGAGAGGTGCCCTTCGTCGGCGCGAGCGCCGCGGCGGTGCTGGTGGCGCACCTGCAACAGGCGCCACGGCCCGCGCACGAAGTCCGTCCGGGACTCGCGCCCGCGCTCTCGGCCGTGCTCCTGCGCGCCCTGGCCAAGCGTCCCGAGGAGCGCTTCTCCAGCGCCGCCGAGCTGCGCGCCGCCCTGGAGGACGCGCTCTCGCGCTCCCGCGTTCCCGCCCGCCCTCCCGCCTTCACCGCGAGCATCGCGGTGCCCGGCCAGGGCGGGGAGCGTGAATACGTGTGTGAGCCGATGGGGCGCGCGGGTCTCTTCCTGCGCTCCACGGACAAGCCGCCCACGCTGCTGTCCGACGTGCCGCTGCGCTTGCGGTTGCCCGGTGGGGAGCTGGCCTGCACCGGCCAGGTGGTGCGCCACGTGACGGCCGAGCAGGCCCGGGACTGGAACATGGCGCCGGGCTTCGGCGTGGAGCTGCGCGACACCTCGGCCGCCTTCCAGCGGACCTTCACCCGGCTGCTCACGGGCTCGTCCGAGCCCAGGCCCGAGCCCGTTGCTCCCGAGGATCCGCGCGTGGCGCGGGTGTTGAGCGAGTTCCGCCAGCGCCTCGCGGGGGATCGCTATGCCGTCCTGGGCGTGCCCCGGGACGCGGACGCCGACAGCATCCGGGCCCATGCCCGGGAGGCTCGGGCCCACCTCGAGCCTCTGCTCGCCCTTCCCCTGCAGCCCCTGCAGCGCTCCTTCGTGCAGCGCGCCCTCGCCCGGGTGACCGAGTGCCTGGGCGTGCTGGGCCATCCGGAGCGGCGCGTGGAGTACGACGCGGAGCTGTGCAACGTGCGCGGCGTGATGCGCTGCCTGGCCGCGGGGCTCACCGTCACCGCGCTGGAGGCGTCACGCCAGCGCTACTTCCAGCGCCATCCCCAGACGGAAGGCCATTCGGTCCTGCACATGGCCTCGGCCGAGGCCTTCGCGTCCGCCGGCCGCCTCTCCGAGGCGCTCGCCTGCTACGAGGCCGCGCTCCGGGCGGATCCCCTCTGCCTGGAAGCCCTCAAACGGTGGCATGCCCTGCGGTCGAGGATGCGGGGCGATGCGATGGGGGCCTCGTCCCGTTAGGATGTCGGCGCTCTCATGGCTTCCGACTCCGACGACGACAAGCTCCCCACCCAGGGCCGTTTCACCCGCTTCCGCAAGCTCGCGGGGCTCTCCGCGCAGATCAGCGCGGACGTGCTCAAGAGCGGGGCCAAGAGGCTCGTGGGCAAGGAGCCCGAGTTGCTCAGCATGTCCGCCGCGGAGAAGCTGGTGTCCACGCTCGGCGAGCTCAAGGGCGCGGCCATGAAGTTCGGCCAGGCCATGGCCATGGAGCCGGAGCTGTTCTCGCCCGAGGTGCGCCAGGTCATCGCGCGGCTGCAGAACGAGGCGCCGCCCATGCCCTATGCGCTGGTGGAGCGGGTCATCCGCGAGGAGCTGGGCGACGCTCCGGAGAAGCTCTTTCGCGAGTTCTCCCAGGCGCCGCTCGCGGCCGCCTCGCTCGGCCAGGTGCACCGCGCGGTGCTGCACGACGGCCGCGAGGTGGCGGTGAAGGTGCAGTACCCCGGCATCGAGCAGACGCTCGTCGGGGACATGGACAACCTGGGCCTCATGGTGAAGACGGTGTCCAAGGCCTCGCGTCTGGCGGATGGCACCGCCTACTTCCGCGAGCTGCGCGATGAGCTGCTGCTGGAGACGGACTACCTGCGCGAGGCGTCGCTGTGCACGGCCTTCGCCCGGGGGGTCGCCCGGCTGCCGGACTTGAAGGTGCCCGAGGTCATCTCCGAGCGGACCACCCGGCGCGTGCTCACCCTGGAGCTGCTGCGCGGCCGGACGCTCAAGGACTGGGTCGTCGCCCATCCCTCGTCCGAGGAGCGCTTTCGCGTGGCGCGCCAGCTCATCCTCGCCATCTACGGGCCCTTCTTCACCGAGGGCGACATGCATGCCGACCCCCACCCAGGCAACTTCATGGTGCTCGAGGACGGGCGCCTGGGCGTGCTCGACTTCGGCTCCATCAAGCGCTTCAGCCCGCGCTTCGTGGACGCCAACCGGCGCATGTTCCTGCACGCCGTGCGGCTCGAGCCCATGAACGTGCTCGCCCTGAGCCGGGAGGTGGGCTTCACCTGCGAGCTGCCGGACGCGGAGGGCGAGGCCCTCATCCAGGAGATTTTCGACATCGCCGGGCGGCCCATGCGCCTGGACTCGTACGACTTCGCCACCTGCTCCATCGCGCGGGACATGCGCAGCCACTTCACGCGCAACGCCCCCCGTTTCCTGAAGATCCGTCCGCCCGCGGAAGGGGTGCTGTTCTTCCGTTCCACCGGAGGGCTCATCCAGAACCTGCGCCTCATCGGCGCGGAGGGCGACTTCCGCCGGGTCTACCAGGAGGTCGCCGCGCTCCTGTAGCCCCTAGCGGGCCCCCGCCACCGGCAGCCGGCTCTTCTTGTAGATGCTGATGAGCTTGCGCGCGAGCGACTCGCCCTGGACGCTCTTGGAGATGTAGCCATCCGCGCCCGAGGCCAGCGCGAGCGAGCGCAGCTTGGCCTCATCCGAGGCCGAATAGAGGATGAAGCGCGTGGTGGAAGGCGCCTGGTTGCGTGCGAGCGCCAGCACCTTGTCCCCGCTGAGTGCCGGGATGTTCACGTCCAACAACACCAGGTCCGGCATCACGGTGCGCACCAGGTTGGACACGCCCAGCGACGAGCGGTGCGTGCGCACCTCGAAGCCGTAGGCGTGCAGGGTGCGTTCCACCAACATCAGTTGATCCACATCGTCGTCCACCACCAGGACGCGGATCTTCGTCTCGATCTCTGACATGGGCTCCCCTTCGGAGCGGAGATGGGTTGTCATGTTGGCCAGCGCGGGGGCTGCGGAACTCCAAGATACCGCTCCCGCTCCCAAGCGGGAGGCCTACCCTCGTGGAACATGGGCTGGAGGCCATAAATCCAACGCCCGCAAACCCGCCAGGCAAGCAAACCCCGTCAGAACTTCAGCGAGTGAACCCGGCCAGGTACGCAAAGCCGGGAAGAGGGAGGGGCGAGCGGGGGGACGAGCGGCGTTCCGCGGGGGGCTCGAGGCCCTCATCCGTTGGGCGCCACGACTTTCCCGCGACCGGGGGCGGCTCCACTGCGGGAGATGAGACGCCGCCATGTGCGTGGGCTCGCGGGAAGTTGAATCCAGGGGGTTGGGTGATGCTCTCGTTCTTCCGTACAGTTTCCGTTCGGGGGCGAATGGGCAAACATGGATGGGTTGCGAATCGCCTGTTCCTGTCCATCCGACTGCGACCAGGGGGTTCGCCCGGAGATGAATCATCTTGGCACGTGTCTGCTCTAGAAGCGATGGGTCCTCTCCGTACGGGGCGCCATTCTCCAGGAAGACACACTCGCTGGGAGACGGAATGATTCGCGAGAGACAATGCCCTTTGGACGACGAGTCCATCGCTCCCAGGACAGACATGACGGAGAGCGAGATGTTGAAGTTCGTGCCGGTCGTTCACGGGGGGCGTTTTGAACACTCAGTACCAGCAAGGAGTCGCACATGGGGGAACGAATCCGGTTAGGTATTTTGGAAGACCAGCAGGTCTTCCGGGAGAGTTTGGTGGCGCTTTTCGAGGGCGCGGGGATGCAGGTGCTCGCCTCGGGAGCGAACGTGGATGAGGTGTTGGCGCAACTCGGAACGGAGTCCCTGGATGTGGCCGTGGTGGACTTGAGGCTCGAGCGCCCGGATTCCTGGGCCGTGGACAGTGGCTTGCGCCTGGTGGAAATACTGCGTGAGCGCTCCCCGAACACCCGCGCGCTCGTTCTATCGGCCCACCGCGAGGTCGCGGTGCTGGAGCGGTGCTTCCAGGCGGGAGCCGTGGGCTATCTGTGCAAGCTCAACGTGAGCAGCGCCCGGTTGCTCTCCGCCGTCGAGCAGATCTCCCGTGGCGAGTGGCTGGTTCCTCCGGAGTTGGTGTCTCCGGGGCGGCCGACGTCGGCGGAATACACCTCGCCCCTGGAGCGGCTCACCCAGCGGGAGCGCGAGGTGTTGACCATGGTGGCCAGTGGCGCGGACAACCTCCAGATCTCCGCGCGTCTGGGCATCACGGAGCGCACGGTGAAGGCGCATGTCTCCAACCTCTACCGCAAGCTGGAAGTGCAGAACCGCGTGGAGATGGCCATGGTGATGTACCAGTCCAACCGGATCCTCCCCGAGTCCACCGCGCCACATCCCTAGGCAGGTGCTTCCCCCTTCGTGACTCGGAGGACACCGCTCATGGTTTGCGCGCGGTGACGAGCTCGAAGGGGCCGGGCCGTACGCACACGTCGCGAAAGCCGAGTGCCTCGAGCTCCCGCGTGTAGAAGGCCAGCTCGCGCAAGGCGCTCGTGCAGGAGTCCACTCCCATGAGGAAGTAGGACCAGAAGAACTGGGCGGCGAGCCGTCCGGGGGTTCGGAATTCCTCGCAGATGAGGACGAGGCCACCCGGGGGCAGGGTGTCGAGGGCGGCGCGGAGCAGGGCCCGCGCGGTGTCCTCGGGCCAGTCGTGCAGGACCCGCACGAAGGAGAGGGCGTCGTAGCCGCGAGGCAGGGGCTCGCGCAGGAAGTCGCCCGCCACGAATCCCAACCGGTCCTCCAGCCGCCGCACGCGCCGGGTGCGGGCCACCAGGGGCTCGCAGGTGGGCAGGTTGTAGACGTCCACACGGAGGCCGGGCATCGCCTCCAGCAGGTGCGCGCCGAGCGAGCCGTCCCCGCCCCCCACGTCGAGCAGCCGTGTGCCCTCGGGCATCAACTGGGGTGCATGGAGCAGGAATGCCTCCTGGATGGGCCCGAGGCCCGCCGCCATGCTGGCCTCGAAACCAGCCACTTGAGCGGGGGAGCGCGGTGGCCAGTCGAAGGCCTCGGCGGGAACGCTCCGCTCACCCCGCAGCACCTCGGGGAGGTGGCCATGCAGCTCTCGCCAGGCATACCTCTCCCGATCCCGCTCCTGGGAGTGGGGACCCAGCACGGCGATGGCCGCCGCGCGCAGGCCCGGTACCGCCGTGTAGTGTGCCTCTGCTTCCCCGGCGGCCGGCGACGGCTCCCGCCGCACGAGCCCCAGGCTCTCCAGGCAATCGAGGAACTTGTGGAGGCGCGCGGGCACGAAGCCATGCGCCGACGCCAGGGTGCTCAACGAGGCGGGCCCCGGCTCCAGGGCGTCCAGAAGTCCCAGCCGCAGGGCCGTCTCCACCACATCCACCGCGCGCGCGCCGTTGAAGAGCAGGTGCAGCAGGGCGCGGGGATCCGCCGGGGGCGTGCTCACGCTCCGTCCGATCCCGCCGTGTTCCGAGGGGCGCCTGGCGCATGACCGCCCTCGCGCCGCCAGATGGCCGTCATCTCCACTCGCACCCGCCACAGCGCGGGAAAGAGAGGCTTCATCATCCGCCCGGTGAGCACTCGCGTGGGCAGTCCATCCAGGGCCTTCACCGAGGAGTCCACGCCAATGGTGCGGCGCACGAGTTGGAAGTGCGTGTACAGCCAGAGCTGGAATGCCTCGTCATAGTCGAGGAGCTGTTCGCACACGCGCTTGAGGTCCGCGAGGCCCTGGCGGGTATACAGGGTGGCCAGCTCCACGCCCCGCCGCCACAACAGCCGCGCCACGGCCTCCTCCAGTCCTTGCGCCGCGAGCCCCACCGCGTTGTAGCCCGGTGATTCCTGACCACTGCCGGAGCCGAGGCCTCGGCGGATGATTTGATAGGCGTCCGGCGTGAGCGTTTCCAGGACGCCGAGCTGGGAGGCGAGGGTGCGTGCCATCCGGCACATGCGCTCGAGCCGGGCCGAGACTTCCCACAACATGTCCTGGTCCAGCTCCGCGACGCACTCCACCGACTCGTGGGCGAGCAGCTTGAGCCACAGCTCCTGGGATTGATGAACCACCTGGAACATCAGCTCATCGGGCGTCACGCACTGCTCGGGCGGTGTCTGCAGCGCGAGCAACTGCTGGGTCCGAACGTATTTCTCGTAGTCCAGTTCCCCCCGGCCTACCCACTTGTCCAGCATCGCGTTGTGCCAGGGCCCGTGCAACTGACGGCGCAGCAATTCGGCATGACTCACCTCGGGGATGTTCTCCATGGGTTTCCTCCCTGTTGATGGGCAAGCGAGTCAGGTGCCCTTCGCGGAGGACGTGCCTTGTCAGATGGGAGTGACGCGGCCCTGGCTGCGAAAGGCGGTGAGCTTACGCACGAGATCCGCCCCCTGAACGCTCTTGGAAAGGTAACCATCGGCGCCCGAGGCCAAAGCCAGTGAGCGCAGCCGGGCCTCATCCGTCGCGGAATAGAGGATGAACTGGGTGCCTCGTGGGGCATGCCGGCGCGCGAGACCCAGCACTTGATCGCCCTTGAGGGCGGGGAAATTCACGTCGAGCAGGACCAGGTCCGGCTCGCTCTGCCGCACGAGGTTGGACACGCCCAGCGCGGAGTCGTGGGTCCTCACGTCGAAGTGGGGAGTCAGGGTTCGTCGGACGAGTTCCAGTTGATCTGGATCATCGTCCACCACCAGGACTCGCGTCCTGCCAGGGAAGGCGGCCTCAACCATGTGTCCTTCTCAGGTGTTTACGGATGGTTTCGAGCAACAATTCACGATCCAAGGGTTTGGTGAGATAGGCGTCGCACCCGGCGGCCGAGGCCTTCTCCTGGTATTCACGTCCCGCGTGGGCGGTGACGGCGATGACGGGGGTGCTGGCCACGGCGGGCACCTGGCGCAGGCGCCGGGTGGCTTCCCAGCCGTCCACGCGCGGCAGGGACAGGTCCATCAGGATGAGATCCGGCACTTCCTTCGTGGCCCGCTCCACGCCCAACTCTCCGTCATCGGCCTCCAATACCTCGAAGAGTCCGCCGAGGTAGCGGCGCACGATGTCGCGATTCTGCGGGTTGTCCTCCACATAGAGGATGCGGGGCAATCGGCTGGTGCGCTGGGCGTTCTGCTTGATCAACAGGCCCTTCGCCTGGCCAATGACTTCCTCGAGCGCATGGCCGCCCTTCTGCACGAAGCCGGCGAAGCCATCGCGCAGGATGGCTTCTTCCTCGGAGGAGAGGGCTTTGCCGGTGAGCACCACCACGGGCGTCTGGAGCTTGTCGGCCCGCATGCGGCGGATGACCTCGAAGCCATCCAGGTTGGGCATCATCAAATCCAGCACCACGAGCGTGGGCGGAGACACGCGGGCCTTGAGCAGGGCGTCCTCGCCGTTGTGGGCCTCGTGGGTGGAGAAGCCCGCGCGGCGCAGCGAGCGGCTGACGAGCTCACGCGTGGAGGCATCATCGTCCACCACCAGTACCTCGCCCGAGCCCGCGGCGGTGCCGATGCTGCGGCGTACCACGTCCACCAGGTGGTCGGGCTCCACGGGCTTGACCAGGTACTCGCACGCGCCGAGCGAGAAGCCCCGCGCGCGCTGCTCCTCCACGGAGATGATGATGACGGGGATGCGCGAGAGGTCCGGCTCGCTCTTGAGCGTGGACAACACGCTCCAGCCGTCCAGGCGGGGCAGGTAGATGTCCAGGACGATGGCCTGGGGGCGCAGCTCCCGCGCCTTGCGCAGGGCATCCAGCCCGTCCGAGGCCGTCACCACGATGAAGCCCGAGGGCTCCAGCTGCCCGGCGATGAGCTGCTGCACGAGCACGTCGTCATCCACCACGAGCACGGTGCCGCCGCGCGCGAGGGGGGCGAGCGCGGCGCCCACGTCCTCGGGGGCCACGGGCTTGTCCAGCTCGCGCGAGGCGCCCAGGGTGTCGCCTTCCAGCACGCCCGCGAGCCGCACCGTGAACGTGGTGCCACGGCCGAGCGTGCTCTGCACTTCCACGCCGCCGCCGAGCACCTTGCTCAGCTCGCGCACGATGGCGAGCCCCAGTCCCGTGCCGCCCACCTTGCGCGTGGTGGAGCCATCCACCTGGCGGAACTTCTCGAAGATGAAGGGCAGTTGGTCCGGGGGAATGCCGATGCCCGTGTCCTCGACGATGAAGACGGCCTCGTTGCCCTCGGCGCGCGCGGTGAGCGACACCTCGCCGGACTCGGTGAACTTGGCCGCGTTGCTCAAGAGGTTGAGCAGGATCTGCCGCAGCTTGAGCGCGTCCGTGCGCACGTGGGCCACGCGCTCGTCGATGTCCGCGCGCAGCTCCACGTCCTTGCCCTTGAGGTATTCCTTCACCGTGGCGGTGCAGTCCTCGGCCAGCTCCGCCATGTCCACCCGCTCCACCACGACTTCCAGGCGGCCCGCTTCGATCTTGGACAGGTCGAGGATGTCGTTGATGAGCGCGAGCAGCGTCTGCGCGTTCTTCTTCACCACGTTGAGGTCGCGCCGGCCGTGGGCAGTGAGCCGGCTGCCCTCCTCGCGCATGAGCAGATCGCAGTAGCCGATGATGCCGTTGAGGGGCGTGCGGATTTCGTGGCTGAAATTGGCCAGGAACTCGCTGCGCAGCCGGAAGGCGGCCTCGGCCTCGCGCGCGCGCTCCTCCTCGTTGCGCTTGGCGCTGGCGAGCTCCGTGGCCAGCCGGTCCAGGTCCTCGTTCTGCTGACGGATGATCTCCATCTGCAGCGCGCGCTGCTGGTAGCTGGCGAGCGTGCGCGCGGACACGGCGCGGCTCTTCTTGAGCTCCTCCAGGTTGTCCGCGAGGCGCAGGTTGGCCGCCTCCAGCTCCGCCTTGGAGCGGCGCAGGCTCTCCTCGGCGGCCTTGCGCTCGGTGATGTCCTCGGTGATGCCGAGCACGTAGCGCGCCCGGCCGCTGTCATCCAGCAGCGGCAGCTTGCGCGTGGCGTAGACGCGGTCCACGCCGCCCGTGCGCGCCAGCTCCTCGAAGGTCTTGAGCTTGCCCGTCTCCAGGATTTCCGTGTCGATGGCGACGAAGGAGTCCGCTTGTTCCTGGGGGAAGTAGTCGTGGTCCAGCTTGCCGAGCAGCCATTCCTTCGTCACGCCGAAGGCATCGGCGAAGGTCTTGTTGGCCACGCACAGGCGGCGCTCCTCGGCGTCCTTCACGAAGAGCACGAAGGGCAGGCTGTCGACGATGCGCTCCAGGAGCCACCTCGAGTGGGCCTGCTGCCGCTCCGCCCGCTGATGCTGGTGCCGCTCGGTGGCGCGCTTGAGCTCGCGCCGCACCACCGGCACCAGCAGCGCCAGGCGGTCCATGTCCAAGAAGCTGCCCGCCTCGGCCTCCATGGCCGCGGTCATCTCCGCTTCGTCCCATTGCGCCGCCACGACGATGAAGGGCGCCAGGGGATGCTGCGCGCGCCACGCGGGCGCCACCTCGCGGAAGCCCAGGCCGGGCACTCCCGGGGCGCACACGGTCAGCTCCCACGGACGCCCGAGCGCCGCCTGGAACTCCTCCCGGGAGGACACCCGCTCGGCGTGGACCCGCAGGCCCGCGCGCTTCAAGAGGTCCAAGACGAGCGTGCCCTCGGACTCGCCCGCCACCAGGAGCAACCGCAGTGTCTCCTGGTCCGACACCGCAGCCGCCGGAGTGCTCATCCGTCACTTTTCCCCGAACGCCAGAACCGTCAGCGTCGTGTTGATGTGGAACCCCGAGTAGACCTCGAAGTGCACATTCATTCCAGCCGCTGTGGGCGCGTGACGCAAGGTGTCGGCGAGCGAAGGCACCGTCCCAGTGGCGTGTGCGTACCACATGCGCCCACTGCAATGGAACAACAGGGCTGCCTGGGGGTTGGGGACACGACGGGGCAGCTCTTCCTGGAAGAAGGCGCGGGTCATGCCGGCCAGGTCGCCCGCCTTCATCAGCTCCAGCTCGCTGCCCTCCTCCAGGAGGTTGGCGAAGAGGATGGAGCCGTCGGGCAGGACCTTCCAAGGGGCGCGAATGAAGTACTCGCGGCCCACCTTGAGGGCGGTGGGGTGGGCGGCGAAGCCCCGGGGCTTGCCGAATTCCAGATCGTCCACCGCGACACCGAGCATGTCGGCATAGCGCTGGGCCGCCGGCTTGCCGTCGATTTCCAGGGCCCGCGTGGCGCTGTCATCCACGCGGGTGATGGTGAGGCGCTCGCCCAGGGGCTGGTACCAGTGCGAGCGCAGGGCGCCCCACGGAGCGCTCGTCTTGAAGAGGGCGACGAGCACGCTGTCGGTGGTCACTTCTCCGTCCACGTGCAGCAGGGCGGACTGCCGATCGGGATCCGGCTGAGGATCCGCGGCACCACCTCCCACGAGCATCAGCGCCTGATTCTTCTCGAGGATGCCGAGCAGCAGCTCCTCTTTCTTGTAGCGGAAGCCATCGTCGATGACCAAACCCACGTACTGACGGGCATCCAGGTCCGACTGGCGCACGCCCAGCTCCTGGGCGGCGCGCTTCATGGCGGTGGCACCCGCGCTCACGGCATCCGCGGACAGGCCGGTGCCCAGCCCCAGGCCCACCTCGAAGTCCCCGAAGAGCGCGCCCAGCACGACGCTGCCCGCGTGGATGCCCTGGTTGTCGAGCTCACCCGCCGTGGTGGCGCCCACCAGGCGCGTGCTCTTGGGCAGCCGCTCGCGCAGGGCCCGGTTGAGCGCGAGTTGATCCCTCTCCCGGGAGGCGAACAGGGTCACGAGCCTGGGCTCCTCGTTTCCCTCCAGTTGCCGGAGCAGATCCTCAGCCGCGGCGACCGGTTCCTGCTGCGTGGTGCGCGCCGTCTGCATCTTCACTCGAGCCAAGGCGGAAGACCTCCTGGAATCGTGTTCCGAGAGCTCAGAGCCTACTGCCCGGGTGCGTTTTGTGACAGCTGCCCGTGCACTGTTGGAAGGACTCCCGGCCGCCGCCCACGTACATGCTTTCGATGGGGCCGAACTGTTTCACGTGCGAGTCCGGGTAGCTCTTGTGGCAGGAAAGGCACGCGGCCTTGCTCGTGCGCTGGATGCTCTCGGCCGTCAGGTGACAGTTGTTGCACTGCTGCTTGGGCGCGTCGAAGCGGTCCGAGCGTCCGTGGATGAAGTGGGTGCGCACGAAGAGGGGGCCCTCCAGCTCGAAGCCGAGCGGCGCGTGGCACCCGGCGCACGCGGCGCGGTTGTCACTGGCGTGCAGCAGCTTGGTGAGCTCTCCGCCCTCGCTGTGGCAGCTGGTGCAGGGGCCCGTGGTGAGCGCGGCCTGGGTGGGCTTGGGCGTGTCCACCTGGAGGGTGAGGGTGCGGCTGAAGGGGATGTCCTCTCCCAGGTAGACGCGGCGGCCCTTCACCGTCACCAGGTAGCTGCCGGGCGTGGCGTTGGCGGGCAGCGTGTACGTCCAGGTATCACTGACGGGCGCGGCCCAGCCGGCGTGCGCGGGATCGAAGGCGCCGCCGAACAGGTCGTTGGCGGGCGGAAAGGTCTGGAACTGCGAGTACACGCCGTCGCGCTCGAGCGTGGCCACCGTCTGCACGTCCTCGGGGCCGAGGAACTCCTCCAGCTCCACGATGCTGCGCACCGGTTGGATCTTCTGCGCGGGGCCGATGATCTGCGTCATCATCATGCGCTCGCGGTGCTTGCGGCGGTAGTAGGTGGTCGTCGCGTCGAAGAAGGCCCGGTAGTACTGGAGGCCCGGCTCGTTGGTGCCGAAGATGACCTCGTTGTACGTGGGCAGGCTGCCCACCGGATGCAGCCGCTTGCCGTTGCCGTCCTTGAGCGTGAGCTGGAAGGTGATCTGACTGCCGGCGGCATAGGTGCCGTTGAAGCGCGGCGGGGTCAGCGCCTTGATGTCCAGGGAGACGCCATAGCCATAGGGGGGCTTGTCCACCTGCACCACGGGAATGGTGTAGGGCAGGCCAGGGCGCGCGGACCAGTAGAGCTTGAGCTGGGTGGTGTCTCGCGAGAGCGTGAAGGGCGTGGCGCCCGTGCGCGCATTGCGCACCTCGACGAGCGCTTCCTGGGTGAAGTTGCGCGCGCCGGTGCAGTCGGTGAGCGTGCGGCAGTCATGCGTGGTCTGGATGGCGCGCAGGCGGCGGATGAAGAAGTCGTCGCTGGGACGGCGCTGATCATTCCGGCCGATGTTCAGCACGATGGGCTGGCCGGTGAGGCGGTTGCGGCCGTCCATGGGCCACACCGTCATGATGCTGGTGTCATCCATCCACGTCGCTTCCCGGTAGAAGCGGCGGCGGGTGAAGGTGCCATCCCCGTTGGCGAGCGGCACGGGCTCTTGGTCCACCTGTTTGAGGCCCTGCCAGTTGAGCGACGCGAAGTCTCCTTCGCGGCGCAGTCCGTTCACGCCCTCGTCCTTGGTGACCCCCGTCACCGCGGCGCGCAGATCGATCTGGTTGATGAAGAAGGGCTGTCCGGTCTTCACCTTGAGGAGCACGCCCTGGCCGTTCTCCACTTCGAGCGCCAGTGCCACGGCGTTGGCCAGGCCGGCGCGCCCGCCTTCCGAGTCCTCCACCGCTTCGGGCTGGGTCTGCGCCACGTCCTGGGGCTCCACGGGAGCGGCCATGGCCTGGTCCATGCTCCCACTGGCCCACAACGCCAGCGCCGCGAGACCGACGGTCCGCCATCGGACAAGCCCGTGCGACCGCACGCAGAGTGCTCCCATACCGCGCATGGCGGACCTCTTTCCGTAGGGGCCCGACGGGGGATGCCCCGCCCAGCCCGGGTTGTCGCGCCAACCCTCGCCCCTACCATCCAGGCCGGCGTTGCATGGAAGTCATCACTTCCCCAGAACCAGGGGGAGCGACGTTTTCTCATGCAGAACGGATTAGATGGGAACTCTTCTCAAATTTCAACTTTCGTGGGAATTATCCGCGCCGCCTATAAGCCAACTTTTCAACATGCGTGGATTTCGCCGCCGATGACACGTTGCGTTGGTTCCGGCTTCCGCTGCAGGGCGGCGTGGTTCATCCGTTCCAGTTCCTGGAAGAGTTGCTCGGTGGTGAGCTGGGACATGTCCAGGGGAACGAGGGCCGGGACGGCCTTCGCGGGAGGTGCGGGGCGCGATACCCAACCCAGGGCGTACCCGAGGGCCAGCCATGCGCCGCCTGTCATCACCCACAGGAGCCACGAAAGCCCCGTCTCCACATCCAGCCCCCACAGGGCGCCTCCCCACACGACGAGTCCGAGCAGGCCCACGAACGCGCCGAGCGCGGTCTTCGACTGAAGGGGTTGCATGGATGGTGTCTCCTCCAGGTGTTCCCCGCCCTCGGGGTCATGGGAGTGCTTGACCATGCCTGTGGACAGGCGACCAGGAAATCGCCCTGCGGGACGGACGGCTGTCCGCTCGAGGACAGCGGCATCCGCTCGGGGTGGAGGGGCGTTCAGTCTCCGCTGCCCAGCAAGGAGTGGCCTCACGCGCGAACAGCGGTTATGAGCCAACCCCTTTTCAGACGAGAGGGTTCGTTTCTCACAATGTCTTTCGTTCCTGGCAACAAGGTCCGCTACCTCCCCCAGCCCGAGTGGGGCGTGGGGCATCTGCTCGAGCTGCAGGACGAGGGCGCCAAGGCGCTCGTCCTCTTCCCCGCCCGTGAGGGCGAACCGGTGCTGGTGTCCACGAAGGGCGGCGCCCTTGCTCCATATGCCCTCTCCAAGGGGGAGCCGGTGCGGACGACCCGGGGCCGGCGTGCCACCGTCCTGGGCGAGGAAGAGGGCGGACGGGGCCTGCGCCGCTATGTCATCCGCTACGCCGACACGGGCGAGGAGGACGAGCTGCCCGAGTCCGAGGTGCACGCGCTCGCCCCGCGCTCGGACGTGCTGTCCACGCTGCGCGAGGGCCGGGTGGGCGAGGCGCGCGCCTTCACGCTGCGCAAGCAGGCGCTGGTGCTCGACGACGAGCGGCGCTGCGACGCGCTGGGCGCGCTGCTGGCCAGCCGGGTGATGGTGAAGCCCCACCAGGTGGGCGTGGTCCAGCGCGTGTTGAGCGCGCGTCGGCCCCGTTTCGTGCTCGCCGACGAGGTGGGCCTGGGAAAGACGATCGAAGCGGGCATGGTGTTCAGCGCCCTGCGCCTGTCGGGGCTCGCGCGGCGCGTGCTGGTGGTGGCCCCCAGCCACCTCACCGTGCAGTGGCTCGTGGAGCTGTTCCACAAGTTCAACCAGCTCTTCACGCTGATGGACTCGGACCGCTACGCGCAGTCGCTCAAGGAGCAGCCCCAGGTGTCTCCGTGGGCGCGCTTCCCCCTGGTGGTGACGAGCCTGGAGATGCTCGCGCGCACCGAGGAGCACCGGCGCGCCGTGGCGGACGAGGACGCCTTCTGGGACCTGGTCATCATCGACGAGGCCCACCACCTCAAGGGCGAGAAGGCCTTCGCGGCCGCCGAGGGGCTCGCGGGCAACAGCTGGGGCCTGCTCCTGCTCACCGCCACGCCCATGCAGCTCGACCCCGCCGAGTACCATGGTCTGCTCACGCTCATCGACGCGGCCACCGCGCCCACGGTGGAGGGCTTCGAGCGGCGGCTCGCGCGCCAGGAGGAGCTGAGCACCGCGGTGCGCGGCCTGCTCGAGGGCAAGGACGCGGGGGGCGCGGTGAAGGCCCTGGCCGCGCGCTTCCCGGATGACCCCGTGCTCGCGAAGCTCGAGGACCGCGACGCGCTCCTGCAACACCTGGCGGAGACGTACAGCCTGTCGGACCGGCTCGTGCGCAACCGGCGCGCCGTGGTGGGCGGCTTCTCCACGCGCCGCCTGCACCGCCACCCGGTGACGTTGTCCCCGGAGGAGCTCCAGACGCGGGATGCCGCGCTCGCCGCGCTCGCGTCCTCGTCCCTGCGCGGCGCGCCCCTGGGCAACCTCTTGCGCCGCCTGGAGTCCAGTCCCGCCGCCTTCGGCGAGGCCCTGCGCGGCAACAAGGCGCTCGCGGGCGTGGCCGGGACGCTCTCTCTGCCCACGCGCGACGCGAAATTCAGCGCCTTCCTGGGCGTGCTGCGCGGCATCTGGAGCGCCGAGCCCCAGGCCAAGGTGCTCGTCTTCACCGAGAGCCGGGACACCCTGGAGGCCTTGCGCACGGAGTTGGGCCGCGAGGGCACCGAGGCGCTCGCCTACCATGGAGACCTCCCCCTGGTGGAGCGGGACCGGCAGGTGGCGCGCTTCCGCGATCCGGAAGGCCCCAAGATGCTCCTGTGCACCGAGGTCGGCGGAGAGGGCCGCAACTTCCAGTTCGCCCACCACCTGGTGCACTACGATCTGCCCTGGAGCCCGGCCACGGTGGAGCAGCGCATCGGCCGTCTGGACCGCATCGGGCAGAACCACCCGGTGGAAATCCACGTCTTCGACCCGGTGGGCACGCTGGCCGCGGACGTGCTGATGCTGCTCGCGGACGCGGTGGGCGTCTTCGGCGAGACGGTGGGCGGCCTGGACGCGGTGCTCGAGGAGGTGGAGGACCGGCTCACCGAGCTGGCGCTCCTGCCGCGCGAGTCGCGCATGGCGTACGCCTCGGAGCTCAAGGCGAAGGTGGAGGCCGCGCGGGCGCAGGTGAAGCGCGCGTATGATCCCCTGCTGGACATCCGCTCGTTCGACCGGGAGGCCGTGGCGCGGCTGGTGAAGCGGGCCCAGGAGCGCATGGGCGTGGAGGACGAGGAGGAGGACGAAGCGCCCTCGCTCGAGGAGGGGTTGTGGAGCGTGGCGCGCGACCTGGACGAGCGCCTGGAGGAGGCGGTGACGGAGCTGGCGCGCCGGGTGGGCATCGGCGTGGACACGGATGAGCAGGTGGACGCCTTCCAGTGTGCCTTCCAGTTCGGCCACGCGCTCAAGGTGGAGGGTCTGCCGGGCATCGACATCAACGAGGACCGCACGGTGCTCGGCACCTTCTGGCGCGACACGGCGGTGGAGGCCGAGGAGCTGGAGTACTTCGCCACGGGTCATTCCATCGTGGAGGCGCTGTTCGGCTTCCTGCGGGACGGGCCGTACGGGCGCAGCGCGGCGCGCTTCATCGAGCGGCGGGGACCGCTCAAGGCGCGGGGCGTGGAACTGCTCTACCACGTGCAATTGCCCGAGCCCGAGGACACCTCGCCGGGCGCGCGGGTGCCGAGCCGTCAGCTCGCGCGCTTCCTGGAGCGCACCCTGGTGCACGTGGCGGTGGTGGAAGGCCCCTCGGGTCCGGCGGTGGACCCCAAGGTGCTCCCCGCGCTGGAGGCCGATGGCAAGTCGCTCAAGGGCGACGAGGTGGCGCGCGCCTTCCCGGGCTTCGCGGCCTTCGTGGACGCGGGCGTGCCGGTGGCGCACAAGGCCGCCGAGGCGGAAATGGCGAAGCTACAGGCGCGCGCGCGCAAGGCCGTGGAGGCCGAGCGGGATGGGGCGCTCGCGCGCATGAAGCTGTCGCTCACGCACCAGGGCCTGGAGACGAAGGCCGTGGAGGCGCAGCTCGACGCCGAGCACGCGCACTATGAGCGGCTGCTCACCGCGCTCGAGGGCGCCAAGGTGGTGCTCGACTCCGCCTGCGGTTTCGTCATCAACCGCTGATCAAAGCCAGCGCTGGAGTCCGGGACGCTCCCGCGCGAGGCGGCGCGGGCGCGCGGGATTCCCGTGGGCCCGGTCATGGACGCTCTCCTCGCAGGAGCCTTCCGTGCGCGAGGAGCACCCATGCCGCGACCGGCACCTGCAAGAGCCCCGAGACCTCGAATCCGACATCATCGGGCGTGGTGTAGGTGGGAGGCGGAAACAACGTCTCCAGGAGTCGAGCGCTCGCGCCGCCCAGGTACAGGGCATCCTTGAGGACATGGTTGTACAGCCCCTCGAACAGACCGAGCCATGCCACCAGCCCACCGGTCAGCAGCGTGAACACCCCGAGCGCCAGGAGTCTCCACCGGGTTGGGTGAAGGGCGGTGAACGCCGTGCTCGCGCCGAGGAGCGCCAGGCCCGCGACGACCGCCATCCCCACCACATGCAGGCGCCAGGGAGTGTCATAGACCCAGGCGCCATAGGCGTGGTGGACCGTGGTCACTCCCAGGAGCGTCAGGGAGGCCAGGAGGGACTGTCGGACTTCGAGGGGGGCCGCACGGGTGGGCATCGCGTTCTCCGGAGGTGATGAGGGCGTCGTCCGTTTCCTGTGCCGCGTGCGTTCCGGGAACACCAGTGAGGCTTGGGAAGTACATTCGTGCGCGCCACGCACGAATCCGCGTGGAAGGAGCCATTCCGGATGTCATCGCTCGAGAACATCGAGGCCTTCGTGGGTGCCGTGGACCACGGAGGTTTCACCCGGGCCGCGCGGGTGCTGGGTCTGACCCCCTCGGCCGTCAGTCGCCGCATCGCGCGTCTGGAGGAGGAACTGGGTGTGGCGTTGTTTCAGCGGACCACGCGGGCACTGCGCCTCACCGATGATGGGCGCGCCTTACTCGGCCTTGATGTCACGCAGACTGGGCACCACACGGATGGTGGCCTGTGCCGCGCCGGGCTATCTGAAGCGGCGGGGAACTCCCCGTCATCCCGAGGAACTGTCCCAGCACGATTGCCTGGGTTTCCTGCGCGAATCAGGTCCCGTGCCCTGGCGCCTGCGAACCGGGGAGTACGAGGTGAAAGGGCCGTTCCTCGTGAATCAGGGCGCGGCGCTGCGGGACGCGGCCGTGGCGGGCCTGGGCCTCTGCTGGCTCTTCGACTTCATGGTCTCGGCGGAGGTTTCAGCCGGGACGCTGGTGACGGTTCTGGATGAGTTTGCGTGTGACGAGCGGCCCATCCACGCGCTCTATCTGGAGAACCGGCACCTGTTGCCCAAGGTGCGCGTGTTCCTGGACTTCGCGGCGGCGTTGCTGTCGAAGCTCCGAGGGTAGCTTCTCCGCATGTGAGCATGCGGAAAGAGACTGGGGATGTTCAATGGATTAGAGAGTGTCGAGTTTCAACAAAACATCATGTGTGAGTTTGGTGAATTGCTTGCTTGCGAGCGCTACCGCTTGAATCTGCCCACCGCCAACCCCGTCGGCATGTTTCAAATCAAAAAGCGGTTTGCGTGCTTGTTGCGCGAGCGGTACGAGGCTGGAGACGTGCTTCACTGAAGCAATACAAAAAGGATCGGAATCAATGTCCGAAGGGATTTTGGTCCCTTTCTCTCCTAGGACCTCTTCATGAAACACCGCCGGTATGGCCGTGGCCCATGATGCATGGCCTGATACGGGGCGGTCCGCACGCGCGAGATGCTGTTGAACGATGTACCCAATGGGTTTGAACTCGTGCGGTGGATAATCGGCTTGAGGCCGATCCTCCATGTGTCGCTCTCGTACGAGGTGCCACTCTTTACGCCACGTGCGCAGCGAGGAGCCGACGTTGCGCAACCCCTGCAAGCTGAACAAGTCTGGAGCCATTGGGACTATTACCGCATCACACGCGAGCAATGCCGAACGATTGAGCGCGCCAAGGTTGGGGCCGATATCAAAAAGGACGATGTCGGCGTTCACCGCCTGGGCCGCCAGGTTCGAAAGGAGATCGAGCGCCGTGGTGACGTCCAGGGCACGCTCGTTACTCGTGTCCGCCTTCTTGGCCCATTCCTCGGCAAGGGTTTGCTCGAATCGGCTGAGTTCAAGTTTGCCTGGGAGCAGCCAGAGATTGGTGTCCACCCGGGTGAGTTGTGGCTTGCGGACCTCTCCTTTTCCTCGGCGGACAAGCTCGACACAATCTGAAACAGTTCGATCTGGGGCTTCATGCTCCCAGATGTCGAACAGTTCATCTTCACTGAGCAGGGCGGCCGAGAGGTTGCATTGTGGGTCACAATCCAGCGCGACAACTCGCCTGCCTAGACGAGCCATCATGTGCGCGATGTGAAAGGTCAGGGTCGTCTTTCCCACACCACCCTTGTTGTTGAAGAGGACCAGTGATTTCACGGTTTCCTCCTGAGGGTGATTTTCGTGAACCCGTTGGTGGCCACCTCGATTTCAGGGTAACCGGCGCGCTGTAGTGCCAATCTCACCCGCCGTACGCCTCTTCCCGCCGCCTCGACATATCCCAGTGCGGCCAGGGTCGCGGTGATGATGGGATTGCGGTAGTCCGAATGCTCGCCAAAAGTGCCTTCGCTGGCCCTGCCAAAAGGGGCGCCGGGATTGGAGAACTCAACCCGATCGTCGTACCACTCGACCCGCGATGGTGCGTTGGTCCCTTCGTACGCACGGTGCTGCACGAGATTCCGTGCGAGTTCCTGTAGCGCCTTGGGTGGGTAGTCGTTGGCGAACGGGACTTGAAGTCCCGTGGCCTGAGTGGGTGTGGAGGAGTTGTTCGCCTCGAGCTGCGCCCAGAGGATGTCGAGTTGGTCCGCTAATGTGCCAGTCGCGACCTTTCGCGATATGATTTCAGCATCCACGTCCGTGCCTTTATACCGGATGAAATCAACGTAAGCGCCGGCAAGGATTGTCTGGGGGCTGAGTCCATAAGCGAGGATGGCCGAGTGATTGGGGCGCCAGGTGCCGTCGATGCGTTCGACGAGCTGTCGTTGCATCAGCCAATTCTCGAAGGGTGGAAACGAGTCCTGCTCGGGGTCTGTTTCCCTCGCGGCGTCGTATTCCCTTCGAAGCTCCACGAGGTTCAGGTCATCCAGACTCGCGCTCGTCACGGCACGCGAGTCGAACGTCCGATTCTGGGTGGGACGCCGCTCGCGAAGTCGTTGCAGGTCGGCGTCTCGCGCCCTCACCGTTGTCGAGCCGCTTCTCACCCAGACGACGGAGTCCACTGCCACGGGGAGGATGGGGGCGGGGTGGACCGTGATGGCGAAGATGAGTTTGCCCTCCACCTCGATGCCCTGGATGTCGAACGTGGGGGTTGGCAGGATCTTGATGCTGCGGAGGCGGTCACTCAGGGTCCGCAATTCCTCGTCGATACCCGTGCCCGTTGCGGCGATTCCCTTGATCTTGCCGTTCTTGTCCACGCCCACCAGGAGATGACCGGGACGTCTGGAGTCACCCAGGTCATTGGCGAGAGCGCAGACCGCTTGCAGGATCTTGTCCTCGCGCGAGGACTCCTTCCATTCCAGGCGATCCGTCTCCGTGACCAACAACGATTTGATGTCGAGCGTGGACACGTGTGTTCCCATTGTCTCTGTGTCTGGTGCTCCGCTCAGGCTCGCAGCTTCGCGCGCAGCGTCTTGGCGCGCTCCTGCGTGTCCGGGTCCGAGTGCGTCAGCTCCATGCCCTTGAGCCGCTGATCCAGGCTCTTGGGCAGCTTCGTCTTCACCAGCTTGCCCTCGGCCTCCATGGCCTCCAGCTTGTCGAGCGCCTTGTCCGTGATGCGCTCGCGCGGATGGCCCAGCAGGCTGTCGAGGAAGTATGGGTCCTCGGGCAGCTCCGGGTACTTCTCCAGGTAGTCGAGCACGCCCTGCGCCCAGGCGCGGGGGTCCTCGGCGGACTCCATCAGCTTCTGCATGGCCTGCTTCTGCGCCTTGCGCTTGCCGTCTGGATCGAACGTCTTGGCGAGGCCCTCGGGCAGCTCGCCGCCGGTGAAGAGCGCGTCCGCCGCCGCCTTGTACTTCTCGTAGGAGGCGCTGCGCTCGATGCGCTGCTGCGCCGGATCATCCTGCCGGGACGTGTGTCCCCGGCCCTTGCCGCGCGAGGCGTCGAGTTCCCGCCAGGTCTTCGTCCGCTTGCCGGAGAAACCCCCGCCGCCCCGATCGTCATCACTGTCACGTGCCATTGCGTCACTTCCCCTTGCGAGCTCCCCACAGCGCCGCCGTGCCGCGCTTCACCAGGGAACGGACATGCGTCAGCTCCTCGGGTGTCAAAGGGTGCTCCTCGTCCTGCTCCGCCTCGAACAAGGCCTCGTCCGCGTACGCGGTGAGTGCCGTGGGCACTGGCGAAGCCTCCGTGCCCGGCCCCCTCAGCGCTTCGGGAGGCACGCTCGCCACGCCTTGCGGCCAACCGAGCTCCAACATGGCGTGCAGCTCGAACAGCAGGTGGCGGGCGACAGCATATCCTTCGTCCGTGAGACCCGCCGCGTCAAGCTCTCCCAGGAGCGTATCCTGGCGGTTCTCGAACACATCGTGCAGGCGCGTGCGCCCCTTGTCGTCGTCCTCCAGATAACGCCAGGCGGCTTCCACGAATGCCGTGTCCGGCTCGCCGGGCGCGAAGGGCGCGGGGGGGTCCACCTTCTCCTTCTTCGGGCGGGGCGGGCGCGGGCCGTCCTCCAGGCGGACGGGCTTGCCCTCCGCGACCAGGTCCCACAGTCCGAGCAGGTTCTGGAAGAAGCGGCGCGCGAGCTCCGGGGAGCCGAAGCGCGGCTCCCGCTCGAACAGGTGGGGAATCACGTCCTGGGACGAGCGCCCCTCGGCGTGGGCCTGGCGCATGTGGGTGAGCACCGTGAGGCTGTCGTGCGAGGTGCCCGCGAGCGCGAGCAGCTCGTCGAGCACCGGCGCGCCCTCGAAGTGGCGGGTGAACTCCATCTTTTGGGAACGGGAACGGCTCATGCGATGCAACGTAACGCCCGGACGGCCTTTCCCCAACGTGCGCCTTCCGTTTCCGCCCAGGCGACCCTAGGCTCCGCCACCGCCCATGAGTGAACTGTCGTCCGAGAGAGTGAAGAGCGCCATCCAGGCGCTGTCCCAGGCCCGTCCCGTGGAAGGGCCTCCCGGGGATGATGGTCAGCGCTCCGTCTGGCACCTGTCTCCCCAGGGCGCGGAGCTCTTGTCCTTCGTGGACCCCGAGGGCCGGGTGCAGCGTCAGGAGTTGACGCTCCTGGGCGAGCACTGCGTGTGGACGAGCGGCGTGGGCCTGCGCACCGGCCGGGTGGAGCAGGTGGGCGCCTCGCGCGCCGAGACCAGCGTCGTGCACCCGGATACCGAGCCCGTTCCCGCCCGCCTGCTGCGCGCCGCGGTCGCGCTCGAGGACTACCAGGGCGAGGACCGCTACATCCTCCACATCCAGCGGGTGCTCGCGCTCGCGCGCCAGGGGCTCGTGCTCGCGGGAGGCGCGGCGCCCGTGTCCTCCGCTCCCCCTCCGCCCACCGCCCCGGAGGCGCCCGCGCCGGTCCGTCCCGCGCCCGTGCTTCCGGTGGCGAGCATCGATCCCCTCCTCGCGAGCCGTCAGAGCCGCGAGGGCATCACCATGCTCATCGTGCTCGCCGTGGGGCTCGTGGTGGGCGTGGGCCTGTTACTCTGGCTCATCTGACCCGGAGCGCGCCGGACACGGGCCCGCTCAGGGCTTCGTGGACAGCGACGGCGCGGGCAGGTGGCCCGTGGGAGGAACCGCGCCCAGGGCATCGGACAGCATGCCGCGCACCAGAAGGGGCAAGGGCGTGCCTGGGCTCTTCGCCCGCGAGGCCTCCTGGGCCACGAGCTGCATGGGGCGCGCGTCCAGGACGACCACCGCGGCGGCGAGTACCCCGAGCATCACGCTGCCCGCCCACTGGGTGACGGCCTCCGGGCGCAGGAAGAACTGCCAGCAGACGAGCGCGAGCGCCAGGATGGCCATGAGCCCCATCAGCGCCGCGTGCAGCTCCTGCAGGTGGGCGAGCGTCCCGGTGCTCGCGGTGATGAGCTCGGTGCGTGTGTCGGGCGTGCGCGCGGCGAGCGAGGTGAGCAGTTCGAAGAGTTGGTGCGCCTCGAGCGCCACCACCAGCGCGGTTCCCCCCAGGGCCATGGCGAGGGCGGCGCCCAGCAGCCGGCCCGTCTGCTCCCCGCCGGAGGTCGCGCGCTTGTGCAGCAACACGAGCCCCAGCGCCACCGCTCCGAGCAGCGCCGCGCTCATCCACGCGCCCACCAGACGCGTCACCATGGCCTCGCCCGTCCCCGCCACCCACTGGGCCAGCGCCTCTCCGTGACGGCCCTCGGGCAGGGCCGCGAGCACCCGCTCCATGGCCTCCTGCGAGCCGGCGATTCCCAGCATCCACGGCAGCGTGGCGAGCCCCACCAGCACCACCAGGGGCGCGTGCCTGCCCGCGGGACCCATGCCCAGCAGGGCCGAGAGGACGAAGGTCACCCCCAGGACCCCCACCGCCATCAGCAGGCTGTAGGGCCCCGAGGCCCCCGCCATGCGCCAGACCTGGGCGCCTCCTCCCACCAAGGACAGCAGGGCGAGGCCAAAGCCCGCCGCCGCCACGGGCGGAAGCGCGGCGAGGAGCAGTCCTGGGAGGGAGTTCATCCTGAAGGGGGCCAGCATGGTGTCAGAGTATAATGCGAGTCCGGGGAAAACGGGAATTTACCCTGGAGTACGGATTCCCTGACAGACGTTGAACGCTTGGACCGTGGACATCGGCCCCGTGGGGGGGCGCGAGTGTCTAGGCGGCGACGGCGCCCTCGCCGAGCAGCTGGGCGTAGCGGCCCTGGCGGGCGGTGAGTTCCGTGTGGGTGCCCGCCTCCACCACGCGACCGGCGTCCAGGACGACGATGAGGTCCGCGTCCCGCACCGTGGACAGGCGGTGGGCGATGACGAGCACCGTGCGTCCGCGCATCAGCGTGGCCAGCCCCGCCCCCACCGCCGCCTCGCTCTGGGCGTCCAGGGCGCTGGTGGGCTCGTCCAACAGCAGGAGCGAGGGCTGGCGCAGGAAGGCCCTCGCCAGGGCCAGGCGCTGACGTTGTCCTCCCGACAGCCGCCCGCCCCGCTCGCCCACGGGCTCGTCGAGCCCGCCGGGCAGGGCGCGCACGAAGTCCTCCGCGTGCGCCAGGCGCAGCGCCTCCCACACCTCGGCGTCCGACGCCCCGGGCCGCCCGAGCAGCACGTTGTGCCGCACGCTGCCGGAGAAGAGCACCGGCTCCTGGGGAACCCAGGCCAGGCGCTCGCGCACGCTGGAGGGCTTGAGCTGGGACAGGGGCAGGCCGTCCCAGGTCACCGTGCCGCCGCTCGGGGGCACGAAGCCCAGCAGCACGGAGAAGAGCGTCGTCTTGCCCGCGCCCGACGCCCCCACCAGCGCCACCCGGGCCCCCGCGGGCACCGTCAGCTCCACGCCCTGGAGCGCCTGGCGGCCATCCGGGTACGTGGCGCACAGGCCCGTGAGCGTCAGGGCCTGGGTGAGGGGCGGGGCCTCGGCGCCCTCGTCCGGCGGCACGGGCGTGTCCGCGAGCGCGAAGAGCCGCTCGGCGCCCACCAGTCCCGTGAGCACCTGGGAGAACGTGCCGCTCAGCGACTTCACCGGTTGGTAGAGCAGGAGCGTGGCGGCGATGAAGGACAGGAGCCGTCCGGACAGCGTGGGGTCCCCGGAGATGGCGCGCGCCCCCCAGGCCACCGCCACCGCCACGCCCACCACGCCCATGATTTCCACCGTGGGACTGTAGGCGCCGCGCAGGAAGAGCGAGCGGCGCATCTCCCCGAGGTAGCGCGCCGACTCGGCCTCGAAGCGCTCCAGCGCCCGGCCCTCGGCGCCGTAGGCGCGCACCACCGGGAGCGCCTGCAACTGCTCGGCGGTGAGCGAGGTGAGCGCGCCCAGGCTCGACTGCGAGCGGTGGGCCACCTTCTTGAGCGAGCGCGCGAAGGTGCGCACCGGCAACACCGTGAGCGGCACCACCACGAAGGTGAGCAGGAAGAGCTTCGCGTCGATGACCAGGCACGTGACGAGCAGCGCGAGAATCTGCATCCCGTCCTTCACATAGGACGAGAGCGCCTGCGTCACCGCGAACTCCACCAGCGGCACGTCCGACGCGAAGCGCGTGAAGACCTCGCCCGAGTGTTGCCGCTCCATCGCCGCGGGAGACCAGGCGAGCAGCCGCTCATATAAGGAGTCGCGCAGGTCCGCCATCACCCGCTGCCCGAGCCGCTGCATCCAGCCCCCCTGGAGGTAGCTCGCGCCCGCCTTCACCACCGCCACGCCCACCACCATCAGGGGGAGGACGCTCAGCAGTCGTTCGCCGGGCAGGGACAGGCCGGCGAGCTCCACCGCGCCGCCCGTGAGCACCGCGCGCAAGAGCGGCCCCACCAGCCAGGCGTAGGCGGACGTGGCGGCCGCGGCCACGAGCGACGCGCCCAGGCCCGCGAGCAGCAGGCGCCGGTAGGGCCACACGTACCCGAGCAGGCGTCGGTAGATGTCAGGAGATGGACGGGGCGCCACGGCGGAGCGGGCACTGTGTCATCGCGCGGCCCCCCAGGCAAAGGCCCATGCACCTCCGTCCGCCCAGCGGCCGGGCAAGTGCACCATGTAGGTGCCTTCATTGCTCCTACAGCCAAGTGCGGACAGCTTTCGGTCAGCCATGGACACGAACAACACTGAAAAAGAAGCGATGCTCAGCAGTCCGGGCTGTGAGCCCGTGGTCGAGGACGAGGAGCGCCGCCGCCTGTTGTGGCTGATGGCGGAGTTCTTCCGAACCGTCGGCTGCACGGATCTCAAGGCCCGTCTGCCCGGCTTCATGCCCCCTCCCGTCCTCTCGGGGACCCTCGAGGATCACCGGCCGGACTTCACCTGCCGCCAGTCGGACTCGGCGCGCACTCCCATCATCCTGGAGATCGTCACTCCCGGCATGGTGGAGGACCCGGCGGCGGAGAACCGCTGGAGCCTGTTGTCGAGCGCCGCCAAGCTCTACAACGCGGAGCTGCACTTCGTGGTCCCCAAGTGGTCCGCCACCCGGGGCGCCATCGATCCGGTCCTCAAGCGGAGGCTCGCTCGCATGGAGCTCACCGCCAACCGCGTCTGGACGGTCTAGTCGGCCCCGCCCCGGGCTCGCTTGACCCGAGGCGCCCGCCTTCTGGACCGGGGCGGGCGCGGATTGCTGGACCCCGTGCGTGCGTTATAGTGGCCACCAGGACTCCGCGCGCGGAGAAAGTCCAATAGATCCAGGGGTTTGATAGCGATGCCAGCGGTTTCGGGCCAGAAACGTGATTATTATGAGGTCCTGGGAGTTCAGAAGAACGTCTCGGCGCAGGACCTGAAGAGTGCCTTTCGCAAGGTGGCCCTGCAGTACCACCCGGACCGCAACCCCGGGAACCACGAGGCCGAGGAGAAGTTCAAGGAGGCCTCGGAAGCCTATGAAATCCTGAGCGATCCCGACCGCCGTGGGCGCTATGACCGTTTCGGTCACGCGGGCGTGGGCGGGGCGGCCGGTGGAGACCCGTTCGGCGGCGGTTTCCAGGGCGTCAACATCAACGACATCTTCGGGGAAATCTTCGGCGACATCTTCGGCGGCCGGGGAGGCCGGGGCCGGGTGAGCAACCGGGGCGCGGATCTGCGCTTCAACCTGGAGATTTCCTTCGAGGAGGCGGCGTTCGGCTGCCGTCCCAAGGTCCCCATTCCGCGGCCGAAGAAGTGCGACACGTGCTCGGGCACGGGGAGCAAGAGCGCCGCGGCGCCCAAGACATGTGGCACGTGCGGTGGCGCGGGCGAGGTGCGCTTCACCCAGGGCTTCTTCGCCGTGTCCCGGCCGTGCACCGAGTGCGGTGGCACGGGCGCGATGGTGCCGGATCCCTGCGGCAAGTGCCGGGGCTCGGGCAAGGTGCCCAACGAGGAAGTCATCGAGGTCAACATCCCGGCGGGCGTGGACAACGGCACGCGGGTGCGGCTCACGGGCCAGGGCGAGCCGGGAGACCGGGGTGGCCCCGCCGGAGACCTCTACGTGACGGTCATCGTGCGCGAGCATCCGCTCTTCCAGCGCGAGGACTACGACGTCTTCTGCGAGGTGCCCATCTCCTTCACCCAGGCGGCGCTCGGCGCGAAGATCGACGTGCCCACGCTCGACGGCAAGGTGAAGATGACCATTCCCGAGGGCTCGCAGTCCGGCAAGGTGTTCCGCCTCAAGGGCAAGGGCGTTCCCCACCTGCACAGCGGCCAGCGGGGAGATCAGCACGTGCGGGTGATCGTCGAGACACCCACGGGCCTCACGGCCAAGCAGCGCGAGCTGCTCGAGAAGTTCGCCGAGTCGAGCGGCGAGGAAGCCCACCCCCAATCGAAGAACTTCTTCGAGAAGGTGCGCGAGCTGTTCGGCTGAATTTCTACATCCGGACAGGAATCACCCGCCTCCAGGTGAAGGGGAAGGTGCTCCGCGCTCGCCCCCTGACGCCCCATGTCCTACCTGCCCTGGCGGCGGGGGGAGCTGGCCATCGGTGAACGGCGGGGCAAGGTGCGCCCTCGAAGGAGTGCCCGGAGGTGGACGTTCATCGCGTCCCCAGGCCAGGGGCACTCACCAATACCTCCGCGCATGCCCATACCGAGCATGCAACCCAGGGAGTGGGGGGAGGTGTTGGCATGGCCACGTATCGACTCATCCGCAAACTGGCCGCTGGCGGCATGGCCGAAGTGTTCCTCGCCAAGGTCATGGGGGCGGAGGGCTTCGAGAAGCCCGTGGCCGTCAAGCGCATCCTGCCCTCCATGGCGCAGGACCGGGAGTTCGTGGAGCTCTTCCTGCGCGAGGCGAAGCTGACGGTCTGCCTGCAGCACGCCAACGTGGTGCAGGTGTTCGACCTGGGGGCGCTCGAGAGCCAGTACTACATGGTGATGGAGTTCGTGGAGGGGGAGAACCTCCGGGCCCTGCAGCGCGGTGGCGTGGCGCACGGCGTGCCGCTGGGCATGCGCGAGGTGTGCTTCATCGTCCAGCAGGTCACCGAGGGCCTGGCGTACGCGCACGGCCGCGTGGACGCGGCGGGCCGTCCCCTCAACATCATCCACCGGGACGTGAACCCGTCCAACGTGATGGTGGCCAGCAGTGGCGAGGTGAAGCTCGCGGACTTCGGCATCGCCAAGGCGGCCAATGCCCAGAGCGGCACCCAGGTGGGCGTGGTCAAGGGCAAGGCGGGCTACCTCGCCCCCGAGCAGGTCAAGGGCGCCGAGGTGGATCAGCGCGCGGACCTCTTCCTGATCGGCCTGATGCTCTACGAGCTGCTCGCGGGCCGGCAACTCTTCCAGGGGACGGACTACTTCCAGACGCTGCGCGCCATCGCCCAGTTCGACGTGAAGGGCCTCGCGCCCGTGCCGGGCGTGCCGGCGGCGCTCTGGGGGATCGTCACCCGCGCGCTCGCGCCGGACCCCATGGACCGCTACCACCGGGCCCGCGACATCTCGGACGCGCTGCAGAACTTCCTCTTCGATCACCGCCTGCGCGTGGGTCCCCAGGACGTGGCGGCGCTCTTCCAGCGCTGCTTTCCCGATCGCCGCTCACCCCTGGAGGGCTCCAACGAGGCGCGCGGCGAGGAGATCCGTCTGGGGTCGGACGTGGGGATTCAGCGCCCGCCGCCGCTCACCTCGGTGCGCTCGCGCCCGCCGTTCCTCGGCGGTCCTCGTCCGGGAACGCCCGCGCCCTTGCGCCCTCCGCTGCCACCCGCCGAGGCGCGGGCCGTGGCCCGCCTGGTTCCTCCTCCCGTGACTCCCCCTCCGCCCCCGAGTGGCCGCACGGGTGCCTTTCCCGTGGGCGCGGCCATGGGAGGCACCGGCCGCATGCCGCTGGGCACGGGCACGGGCGTGCTGGCGGTGCCCACGCGGGTGATGCGGCCCGCGCGCCGCAAGCTGGGCGAGATGCTGCTCGTCGTCGGCAAGCTCTCGGAGCCGCAGCTCAAGGGCGCGCTGGAGCGGCAGCGGCGCACCGGAGGGCGCATCGGCGAGCTGCTCGTGGCCGAGGGGCTGCTGTCCCAGGAGGACGTGGTGCGCGCCCTCAGCGAGCAGGGCGGCATTCCCTTCATCTCGGACCGGGTCCTGCGCACCATGCCGGTGCCCCGCGCGCTCCTGCCCCTGCTGCCCCTGGAGAAGGCGGAGCGGCTGGACGCGGTGCCCGTCACCCAGCAGGCCAAGGAGCTGGTGTGCGCCATGCGCGAGCCACGGGACCTGGCGCGCCTGGATGAGCTCAAGTTCATCACCGGCTGTACCGTGCGCGGCATCTACGCCACGGAAGGGGGCCTGCGCCTCGCCATCGGCCGTTTCTACCGGGGCGATGTGTCCGAGCCGCCGGGCGAGTGGTCCCAGATGATGCCGCTGGCGGGCTCGGATTCGCAGCCGGGTGTGACGCCCTTCGCCGACAAGCACACGCGCACGCGCGAGCGCACGCTGGACGAGTCCGCCTTCATGGACATCTCCGTGATGGCGCCCGTGTCCGCCTCGGCCCTGGCCATGTCCGACTCCTCGGCGGCGAAGGCTCCCGCCTCGCTCGCGCGCACCATGCTGGTGGTGTCGGACGACGCGGAGCTGCGGGACGCGGCGGTGCGCCTGCTCACCCGGCAGGGCGTGGCGGCCTCGGGCAGCGGCGCGGCGGACGTGGAGAAGGCGATGGCCCTGGGTGGCACCGAGGTGGCGCTCGTGGCGGCGGACACCGTGAAGGACGCGCCCGCCGTGGTGGCCCGGTTGATGGCGGTGGCGCCCTCCATGGAGGTGCGCGTGCTGCCCTCGCTCGCCGAGGCATTGGGAGGGGAGGCCGGGCCGCTCGGCCGCGCGGCGCGGTGGCATGCGCGCGTGGTGGACGCCGCGCTCGCGACACTCGGCGGAGTGGGCGTGCAGGGCGCCGCGCTCGCCAAGCTGGCCCGGCGCGTGGCCCAACGCCTGGGCGCCGGACGCGCGGAGGCCGAGCGGGCCTCGGCGGTGGCGTACGCGCTGGCGCTCGCGGCCTTCCAGGAGTCGAGCGCGGGCTTCACCCGGCCCTCGTGCGAGTCGGTGCGAGCCATCTTCGGCCGGGACTCGGGCGAGCTGGCGGGCCTCATCGGGGCCTGTACCCGGGACGCGCCGCCCCTCGCGGAGGGCGCTTCCAAGGCCGTGCTGGCGCTGGCCTCGGCGGTGTCGCTCGTGGAGGAGATGGGGACGACCACCCTGGTGGCCTCGGCCGCGTCGCAGTCCCTCACCAAGCTGCGCGCCATGGGCCGCCTGCCCGCTCCGGCCCTGGAAGCCCTCTCCGCCGAGGTGACGGAGTTGGTGCTCGGAGACAGGGCCTGGCACACGGTGGTGCTCGCCGAGCCCAACGTCGCGCGGGCCTCGGCCCTCCAGGCGCGCTTCCTCGCGGACGGGGTGCGCGTGGTGCTCGCCGACTCGGTGGCCCGGGCGCGCGTGTTGCTGTCCCAGGGGAGTCAGGCGCTCGTGGTGGCCGCGTGTCTTCCGGACGGGGACGGCGCGGGGCTCACCCGCTCGCTGCGCTCCACGGAGCAGATGGCCTCGCTGCCCATCTTCGTGCTCGCGCCGCCGGAGGATCCCCGGCTGGTGGAGGCCGGACTCGACGCGGGAGCGGATGACGTCCTCACGTACCCGATCAATCCGGATGTGCTCGTGGCCAAGCTGCGAAGAGCCCTGCAGCCGCGCCGCTCCTCCTCGACGCCCGTGCCGGTGTCCTCCCCGGACGCGGCGCTGGTCCCCCAGGCATGAGCGGGGGCGGGCTCAACCCGCCTGGCGCCCCCTCGGAGTTCAGGCCTGTCGGTACCTGGCATAGAGTATCGGGATGCCAAAGCAGCCGGTCCGTCATGAACATGGACGCCCTTCATGAGGGCGCCCCTCGAGGCGATGTCCTCGTCGCATCGGGTGCGCACCTCCGCCGCCGCGCTCGTGCTCGTGTTCCTCGGAGCCTGCAATGGCTGCCGCGCGACGGATGCCGAGCGCGCCGCCAGGGAGCGGGCTGAAATCGAGAAGCGCATCCGTGATTCCACGGCGCTCCTGCCCTACCGGGCCTTCAAGCTGACGGTGCGCGCCAATGGCGAACCGGATGCGCCCGAGGAGATCGAACTCCTCTGGAAGACCCTCGAGGAGACCCGCACCCTTCCCGAGAAGCCCCTGACCGACGAGCAGGCCCTGCGCGCGGCCCGGAGCTACCTCGATCTGGGCATCGCGTTCTACAAGGCACGCAAGCTGCTCCAGAAGCGTGACGAGGACGAGTTCCCCCTCTTGTGGACGAAGTGGATGCCGGATCAGCCGCCACTCCTTCCAGGCTACGACGCCGGGCAGGAGCACGCCTTCCTCGCCAGCACCTGGCTCCTCTTCGACCTCGCGGATCGGAGCAATCGCCTGCCCGCCTCGGATCTGGTGTTCTATGAACTCGCGCGCGCCACGCCCCAGCCCTCGTGGCCGCCTGGGCTGCGCGTGGCCGCCCAGGCCAGCCGGGGTGTGTCGTTCTGCGGGGCGGGGTACCACTACGCGGCCGAGGAGGAACTGACCGCCTTTCTCTCCGAGACCGAGGCCCTTCCGGTGGAGGGTTTTCCCGCGTTCCAGGGCACCACCCGCGAGCAGTCGCGCGAGACGATCCTCGCCACGGGCTACTTCCTGCGCGCCTGGAACCGCATGGGCCTCGAGCGGGAGCGCGCCGCCGAGGACGACATCGAGCGGGGCCTGCACTCGCTGGAGAAGCTGGGGGTGGAGAACGAGCTGGTGTGGTGGGGCTGGGCCTTCCTCCACTTCCGCCGCGAGAACTACGACGAGTCCGCGAAGTACCTCGGCAAGCTGGCGGACAGTCCGTACCTCGGTGAGCGGGAGCGCCAGGAAGTGCGAGCCAGCGCCGAGGCGATGCGCCAGCACGGCGACAAGCTGCCCATCTTCCTGCAGGCGCGCGCGGCCGTCATTCTCGGACAGGCCCTCGTCGCCCGGGCCGGCGGGCTGGAGCCCATCCTCGTCACCGTGCTGGGCGCGGAGCGGGCGAAGCAAGTCTACGGCCCCATCGCCTGGATGGACCGGGTGCGTCAGGGCGTCGGGCAGCTCGACCCCGCGAAGGTCGTGCGCGACGAGGCGGACGTCACGCTGGACAAGGTCCGCGAGGCGGGTGGCAAGGGCATGGACGCGCTCAAGCAGCGGCTGGGAGGCGGCGCGAAATCCACCGCGGAGTCCGGCCCACCGTGACCCATGGCGGTGCGTGAGGCTCGGGGCTCAACCCGCCCGGCGGAAGGTCAGGTTGATGCGATGGCCACCCAACCGCGGGTGGTGCCCCTCCTTGAGAGGCATTACCCCGTGGTAGCGAAGACGGGACGCGCCTCCCCAGACGACCACGTCGCCATGGCTCAACCGCACGCGCTCGGGCTTGTCGCTCCGGCTCGCGCCTCCGAACAGGAAGACGGCCGGAAGTCCCAGGGAGACGGACACGATGGGCGCGTCGAAGGTCCTTTCGTCCTTGTCCTGGTGCAAGGACATCTTCGCTCCCGGCTCGTAACGATTGATGAGACAGGCATCGGGCACGAATCCCTCGAAGCCGGCTTGGGCCGCGGCATCCCGCGCGAGCTGGAGGAACGACTCGGGCATCTCCGGCCAGGGGCGGCCGGTCCCTGGATCCACCGCTTCATAGCGGTACCCGCTCCGGTCCGTCACCCATCCGAGCGGACCGCAACTCGTCATCGCCACCGACATGCGGAAGCCGCCCGGCGTCACCATGTGGCGGAAGGGGGCCTCCGCGACGATGTCCCGCAGGGCCGCGAGGAGGGCGTCCTCGCGCTCCACCGCGAACCCGCGAAGCACCCCGGCGTCCGGGCCGAGCGGTTCCCACGGCGGATCGGCGGTGCCTGGGAGAGCGAACAAGTCCATCGTCATGAAAGAGCCTCGGGTCGCGATCGTGCCAGAGAACATCCACCGGAGGGGCGGAGCCCCGCGCGTACCCGCCGACCCGCTACTTCTCCGAGGACCCGCCGAGCGGCCCGGGCAGGGCGTTCACGTGCACCACCTGCCCCCCCTTGTCGGGCGTGCTCCGCGCCGCCTCGCTCTCCTCGGGGGTCTGGGGCGCGCGCTCCTCGAATGCGTCGCCCTCGAGGTTGCGCTGGCGCTGCTCACTCGTGCTCCCGTATCCCTCGCGTGTCCTCGGTGGGCGGGCCATGGCCTCTTCCTGGGGTTGGAGAAAACTTCATCCCCATGACGTTTGGGCCGGCGGGCGGGCGCGGCAACCTGGGCGCCCGCCTCCCTCCTCGCCTTCCGGGCCTGCGAGTCCCCTTGGCCACGGAGGCGTGGCCCTCGGGCCGCGTTCCTTCTGGGACTTCCGGGGGGAGACGCGGGGCGGCACGTCGGGTGCAGAACCCCTCCCTTCCCAGGGGAATCTTCCCCCCGCTCGGTTGTCGACGCAGCCACGCCCCACTGCTATGCACGCCTCCACCATGGATGCCCGCCTCTCTCCGTGCCGCGCGCTGTTGCTGGCGCTGACGCTGTTGATGACCGCCTGCAAGACGCCCACGACGACCTCGGGCCCTGGCACCGAGACCTCGGGGGGCCCCACGCGGGCTCCCGTCAAGGTTCGCCAGGACTCGGAGGCGGACGCGGCGCTCGCGCGAGCCGTGCAGCAGGCGGAGATGGCGCCGCCCAAGCAGGCCGCGGAAAGCCTCCTCGCCGTGCGCAAGGCCTACCCCGAGACGACCGCGGGCCAGGACGCCCTCTACCGGGCGGGGGTCCTCTTCTACGACTCGCGGGACTACTCCAACGCGCGCAAGTCCTTCAACGAGCTGCTCTTCGAGAATCCGCTGTACCCCCAGGCGAACGACGCCAAGCGCCGCCTGGGCCGTGCCGCCCTGGAGGTGGGGGCGTACCGCGACGCCTACCAGACGCTCTCCAGCCTCGCCGAGCGCGCCGAGGGCGCCGAGCGCACCCAGTTGCTCGAGGACGCCGCCCGGGCCGCGGAGAAGGCGGGCCTCTTCGGTCCGTCGCTGCAGATGGCCGTGGACATGGCCGGCCAGGCGCGCACGCCCGAGGAGCAGCAGGCGGCGGTGGCCCGGGTGCAGCAACTGGTGGAGGGGCGCGCGGGCTTCGTGGACGTGGCCCGGGTGGCGGAAGGGCTGTCACCCGCCAACCCCGCCTGGCCGGTGCTCACCTTCAAGCTGGCGCGCATCTACTACCACCTGCGGGAGTGGCCGCGGCTGGAGGAGACGCTCAACCGCTTCCTCGCCGAGGCGCCCTCGCACCCCTTCGCGCCCCAGGCGCGGGAGCTGCTGGCGCGGGCCACCCGGCGCGTGGACGTGCAGCCGCGCACCGTGGGCCTGCTCCTGCCGATGACGGGCAAGTACAAGGCCGTGGGCGAGGCGGTGCTGCGCGGCGTGAAGCTGGCCCTGTCCGGCAGTGACGTGGAGCTCGTCGTCAAGGACACCCAGGGGGATGTGAACCTCACGGGCCAGGGCATGGAGCAGCTCGCGTTCGATGACGGCGCCATCGCGGTGCTCGGACCCATCGTCGCGGACGAGGCGAAGCGCGCGGCGCTGGTGGCCGAGGAGCTGCAACTGCCGCTGCTCACGCTCACGCGCCAGGAGGACATCACCGGGATTGGCCCGTACGTCTTCCGCAACATGCTGACGAACTCGGCGCAGGCGCGGGCCATCGCCGACTACGCGATGAAGCAGAAGGGGTTCAAGAGCTTCGCCATGCTCTACCCGAACCTGCCCTACGGCGTGGAGCTGGCCAACGACTTCTGGGACCAGGTGGTGCAGAACGGCGGTCAGGTGCGCGGCGCCGAGACGTACGCGCACGACCAGACGACCTTCACCTCCGAGGCCAAGAAGCTGGTGGGCCGCTACTACCTGGAGGACCGGGGCGACTACGTCGCGGGCGTGCGCGAGGTGCAGGAGCAGACGACTGGCCAGGACGCGTTCCGCAAGCGCAAGGCCATGGAGAAGATGAGGGGTGGGGTGGAGCCCATCATCGACTTCGAGGCCATCTTCATTCCGGACGAGTGGAAGCGGGTGAGTCTGGTGGCTCCGGCGCTGGCGGTGGAGGACATCGTCACCAACGCGTGTGACGCGCGCGACCTGGAGCGCATCCGCAAGACGACGGGCAAGAAGACGCTCAAGACGGTGATGTTGCTGGGCACCAACGCGTGGAGCAGCGGCAAGGGCGCCAGCGGTCTGCCGGAGCTCGTCGAGCGCGGGGGCAAGTTCGTCACCTGCTCGGTGTACGTGGATGGCTTCTTCGTGGATTCGCAGCGCCCGGCCACGCGCCGCTTCGTGCAGGCCTACCGTCAGGCGAACCCCGGGGATCCGAGCCTTCTGGAGGCCTACGGTTATGACTCGGCGCGCATGGTGCGCCAGTTGCTCGATTCGAAGCAGGCGCCGAGGAGCCGCGCGGAGTTCCGCGAGGCCCTGGCCAACCTCAAGGACTTCGATGGCGCCACGGGCAAGACGTCCTTCGACGAGCAGCGCGAGGCACGCAAGCCCCTGTTCCTCCTGTCCGTGAGCAACAAGGGCGTCACCGAGGTAACGCAGGACGAGACGGCGGCCCTGGGGGACATGTGAGCCGTCGTGCGTGGTGGGCCGCGGGGGCCCTGGCCCTGGCGGCCTGCCGCCATGGGGGGCCCGTGCTCGCGCCGGACCTGAGCGAGCGTCTGGCGTCCACCGCGGGCGGCTATCTCGCCGGAGACGCGGTGGGACTCGAGGACGGGGACGTGCTCGATCGCCGCGACTTCGTCTGGGCCCTGGATTTCTCGCCGGATGCCTCGCGCGTGGCCTACTCGCACCTGGACGGGCGCGACTACGTGCTGTCCCTGTGGCGGGTGGGGCCTCCGCCCCTGCGCGTGAAGGATCAGACGCTCAACGTGTCCGAGTTCGACGTGGAGGCGCTGGCCTTCTCGCCGGACGGCGCGCTCCTGGCGAGCGCCGGGTGGGACGGCACGGTGCGTCTCTTCGACGCGGTCTCCGGGGAGCCCCGGGCGAGCCTGCGCACCGAGGAGCCCCTGACGGCGGTGGCCTTCCATCCCGCGGGCAACGCGCTCGTGGTGGGCAGCGTCCGGGGGCTCGTCACCGTGCTGCGCGTGGCGGACCTGGGCTTCTCCTTCGAGGTCCGGCCCCACGCGGACCGGGTGAGCGCGCTCACCTTCGCGCCGGACGGCACGCTGTATTCGGGGAGCTGGGACAAGCACATCCGCGTGTTCGACACGCGCGAGGAGGTGCAGCGCCCCTCCCAGGCGCGCGTGCGGTTCTCCCGGAGTTCGGGCCATGCGGTGGTGAGCGGCATCCTCAATGGCAAGGCGTCGCTCTCCTTCGCCCTGGATTCACGCACCCCCGCCATCGTGCTCGGCTCGAAGGGGGCGGAGGCGGCGGGGATCGACACGGCCTTCCTGAAGGAGACGGTGTCGCTGCCCACGGCGCTCGGTTCCACCCTGGCGCGGCTCGCCCGGGGCCAGCGTCTGCGCTTCAAGGGGCTGGTGCTGGAGGGCGTGGACGTGGCGGTGTGTGACGCGTGCCTGCCGCCGGACGTGGGGGGAGTGCTGGGGGCACCGTTCTCCGAGCGCGTGGACGTGGCCTTTGACGAGGGGACGACGGAGGCCGTGCTCTCGCTCAAGGCGCCCTCGCCCGAGGCGGAGGGGACGGACGGGGGCGAGCGGGGCTGGGTGCTCGCGCCGCGCGCGGATTTCCCGTTCGCCTCGCACGTCAATGACGTCACCGTGGACGCGGCCGGGCGTCGGTTGGGCGTGGCCTTCTCCGAGGCCCTGGCCGAGCGTACCCGCGCCGTCTACGAGCGGGAGAAGAAGGGCGTCGTCGAGCCGGAGGCCGCCGGGAACGCCGCGGCGCTGGTGGACGCGGGCTCTGGCCAGGTGCTCCAGAAGTGGACGGGGCACCGGGGCGTGGTGGCCTCCGCGGGCATCTCCCCGGACGGGCGCGCGCTCGCCAGTGGAGGGTGGGACAAGCGGCTGGTGCTCTGGCGCGAGGGCCTGCCGACTCCGGTGGAGGCGCGCGAGTTCGGCTGGTCCGTGCGCCGGGTGCGCTTCGCTCCGGACGGCCGGTGGGTGGGCGTGGCCGCGTGGACGCCCCAGAAGGCCGTGGGCAACCAGGAGAGTGAGCCGTCCGCGGCCCTCTTCTCCGTGCGCTACGACGCCCCCCAGGTCCAGCGGCGTCACCACCCGCCTCAATAGTTGAGGTGGATGGCCTCGCGCGGCAGCCCCCGCGCATGAAGGGCGTCCATCACCCCTCGCACCATGCGCGACTGGCCGCAGACGAAGGCCACCCGGCCTTCCACGGGTTCCTCGCCCAGGTGCGCCTGCACGTAGCCGGTGAGGCCCTGCCAGCCGCTCGCGCCCGGCTGACTCACCGTGCGCACCACGCGGATGCCGGCCGCCTCCCAGTGGCGCAGCTCGTTCTCGTAGGCGAACGCGCGCGGCGTGCGCGCCCCGAAGTAGAGCGTCACCGGGCCGTAGGCGTCGCGCTCCTGGCGGATGCTCTCGATGACGGAGCGGATGGGGGAGATGCCCGAGCCGGTGGCGAAGAGCAGCACCCCGTGCCCCCGTGCCTGGGCGAGGGGAAAGCCCCGTCCCTCGGGGCGTGTGCTCCGCACCTGCTCGCCGGGGGTCATCTTCATGAGCCGCTCCACCAGCGGACTGCCTCCCTTGAGGAGGAACTCCCAGCGGTGGCCGAAGGGCTCGGGCGCCGAGGCGATGGCGAACATGCCCTCGCCCAGCTCCGGCAGGGACAGGCGCACATACTGCCCCGGGGTCTGGTGCTGCCCCACCAGGGGTGTACCGTCAATCTCCAGGACGAGCTCGATGAGATCTTCCGCGGCGGGGATTACGGCCGCCACGGTGGTGGGGTGCCAGTCGTTCATGTTCTGGGGGATTTAACCTGCGACCCGTGTCGCCGTCGCCCTTTGATAAACTCCGGGCCGTGAAGACCGTGCTCTGGTTGGTGTTATTCCTCATTGGGCTGGCGGGCGTGGTGCTGCCGGCCATCTATTTCCATGCTTCCAGCAAGCTGCCCCAGCTCGAGACGGAGTTCGACCTGGAGAAGCAGCTGCGCCACACCATCGAGGGGGAGCGGATGAGTCTGCGCGCGGGCACCTTCGACCGCTCGCGCTCCATCCGCTTCGCCCGGCCGGACTTCTCGCGCCTGCCGAAGGATCTGGTGGCCCTGTACCTCTCCCAGCTCGGGTGTCCCACCTACTTCCAGACGCCCCGGGAGGATGGTCCCCGGTGGGCCTGGCGCCTGATGTCCCGCGTCTGGTTCGGCACCGAGCCCGGCGGGGATGGCCGGTGTGAGCGGTGGCTCGCCACGCAGCTCGCGGGGATGTTGGGGATTCAAGGACAGCTGCCGCAGGCCGTGGCCGCCCACCGGTTGCACGGCTTCCTCCAGAAGGATCAGCTCATCGCCTACAACATGGCCACCCTCTATTTCGAGCGGGGCATCGTGGGCGTGGAGGACGCGACGTTCAAGATCTTCGGGCGCGAGCTGGACACGCTCCAGTTGCCGGAGCTCGCCGAGCTGGCGCTCACCCTGCCGCCCTATGAGTTCTACGACGACGCCCTCGAGTGCCGGAACGAGGCGCGCATCCGGGAGAACCGCGACGTGGTGTTGACGGAGCTGGCCTCCTACAAGCTCGTGACCGACGAGCGGGCGCGCAACGCCATGGCCCAGCCCATCAGCTGCCACAAGGATTGAGCCGGGACGGGGCGCCCCGAGCGGCGGGCCCCCCGTGTCACTTCCGGGGCAGGAAGAACTTCTCCCAGTCGTCCAGCTCCTTGCTCACCTGGCGCAGCTCCTCGGCCGTCGTCGCCGTGTCGGCCTTGCCGCGGATCTTCTCCAGGGTAGAGCGCGTGGCGGGACTGAGCTTCTGGCCGGCCTCGAGCCGCGCGAGGATGGTGCGATCCAACCGGCGGATGCGGCCCAGGAGCATGAACTGCGTGGGCGCCTGGGGACGGTTCTTCGGCGCCGACGGGTGCGCGCTGGGGGTCTCCTCCGGGGTCGCCGTGTTGGGCGGCGGGGGGACGAGCGCCACGATGTCTTCCGGATTCTCGTGAGCGGGCTCGGCCACGGGCGGAGCCGGCGGGGTCTGGACCTGGGCCGTGGGAGGTGGAGTCGCCGGCGGTGCCTGGACGATGGCGGGCGGCGGAGTCGTGGGTTGTTCGGAGGGCGTGCGCCAGACCACGACCGCGCCACCCACGGCGATCAATCCGATCGCTCCCAGTCCCAGGGGCCACAGTCGGCGCCGGCGCGGCTCGGGCAGCGGGGCGATGGGCTCCTCGATGAGGGGCTCGGTCTGGACGGACTCGGTCTGGAAGGAATCGGGATTGAGGGGCTCGAGCGCGGGCAGCGGCTCGAGCGCGGGCATGGACGGCAGACGCGGCGGCTCCGGCATCTCCTGGCGCGCGGCGTTGGCGCTGGGACTCTCCGCCACGGTGGGCTTGGACTGACGGCGCCCGGGGATGGGCGCGGGCACCGGGGTGGGCGTTTCCGCCTGGGCCAACAGGCTCTCGCGCAACCGCTGCAACTGACGGCGCAGTTGCTCGGCCGAGCCGGGGCGGGCCTCGGGATCCTTGGTGAGCATCTGCAGGATGAAGGCATCGAGCGCGGCGGGCAGGCCCGGCAGGAACTCCGAGGGCCGGGGCGGCCGCGCGTCCACGTGCTTCATCAGGAGATCCACCGGCGAGGAACCCGTGAAGGGCAGCCGGCCGGTGATCATCTCGAAGGCCACCACGCCCAGGGAGTAGAGGTCCGTCATCGGACCCACGGGCTGGCCCCGGGCCTGCTCGGGCGCCATGTACTCCGGCGTGCCCACCACCATGTCCGTGCGCGTCTGCGCGGTGCGCCCGGCGGGCAGGCCCGTCTTCGCGAGGCCGAAGTCCAGCAGCTTCACGTAGCGCGAGCCGTCCGGCTGCTTCACCAGGAAGACGTTGCTCGGCTTGAGGTCGCGGTGGACCACGCCCGCGCCGTGCGCGGCACCCAGGGCGCTGAGCACTTCGTCGAGGATGTCGAGCACCTCGTGGACGGGCAGCCGGCCCCGCTCGGCCAGGTGCGCGTCGAGCGCCACGCCCTCGAGGAACTCCATGATGATGTACTGGCGGCCGTCCGGCACCTGGCCGAAGCCGAAGATGTCGACGATGCCCCGGTGGCGGATGGCGTTGACGGCACGGGCCTCGGCGAGCAGGCGCGCCACCTGCTCCTCGGCCGCGGCGAGTTCCGGACGCAGGACCTTGACCGCCACGCGCTTGCCGATGAGCGGCTGGATGCCGTCATAGACGAGTCCCATGCCGCCCACGCCGATGCGCTGGCCCAGCTCGTACTCCCCCACTTTCAGGCCGACGAGCGGATCCTGCGCGGAGAGGTCTTCCATGACGTGCACGTTTTTTCCTGGCGAGGTGCGAGGGGTGGTGCCTTGCGCGCCCGTCGGCGGTGACGCCGAGAAGTCGAGCAGGACGGTGCCGTCACGTGGGCAGATGTCCGTGTCCACGGGCACGGCGAGGCCGCAGGTTTCGCAGGTACGAGAGTCAGACATCGGCGCAGTGGCCCCAGGTTATCAGATCTGGAGCGGAATCCCGCAAGCGACCGGGCAGGCGGGGCCCTCCTGGTGTGGACTGCTTGTCACCTCACGGTGAGGGTGAAGTCGTACACCCGTACGACTCCTCACGGAGTTTGAAGGGGTCGCTGAGCCCGGGTCCATCGCCAGGCTCACCGGCGAGGTCGATGGTGAACTTTGTCGCGTCCGGCGTGAAGGCGCTGTTCTCGCACCACACGCCCACGGAAGGTCCTGAACCTCCATTGCCGCCGTGACCGCCCTGGCCGCCCGCGCCGCCCTGGCCGCCCGCGCCGCCCTGGCCGCCCGCGACGGCGATGTCCGCGGGTTGGTACTGGGTCGAGGTTCCCCCGGGTCCGCTCGCCCCTCCCGAGCCACCCGGGCCTCCAGTGCCGCCCTTGCCGCCCTTGCCGCCTGCCCCCGTGAGCAAATGGCAGCTGTCCAGGGAGAGGTTCGAGTTGATGAGCAGGACGGCGATGGATGCGCCTCCTCCTTGTCCCTGGAGCCCCCTCTGACCTGGGCATCCGCCCGCGCCGCCGCCGCCGCCGCCGCCGCCGAGCACGTAGTCTCTCCCGTAGGCGCTGCCACTGCCGCCGCCGCCGCCGCCTCCTCCTCCCGCTCCCGCGGTGCCGACCTGTCCTGCTGTCCCGAAGGTCGCCACCCAGGTGTTGCCTTGCACGGTGCCCAGACCTCCTCCCGCTGCACCTCCGGGCCCTGGAGCGCCATCACGGCCGGAGGCGCCGTTCGTTCCCCCGCCGCCCTTGCACAGGGGAGAGCTGGTCTGGCAACCCACCCCTCTCTCTCCTCTCGCCGTGTTGGATTGACTCACTTCTCCCGGGAATCCATCCCCACCCATGGTGGTGGCACCTGTTCCACCCCGGCCGCCCGCGTTGGTGGCGGAGGGAGTGCACTCGGTCGTGCCTGGACTGCCGCCGTTGGTACTGGACATGACGCCGCCATCGGTGACGCTATCGCCGGGTCCACCAGCCGCGCCGTTCGTGCCGGTGCCACCGTTCGCGCCGGATTCGCCCTCCGTGCCCGCTGCCGAGGTGATGTTCACGTTGCGCAGGTCCATGTTGTTCGTATTCAGGACCCGCAGGCCGATGGAGGGCGCGCCCTTGCCGGTACTGCTGACCGCTTCGATGCTCAGCCACTCCATGCTCGGCACGCCCGCGTCCAAGTCCATGCCCGCGTCCGCCGAGCCCACCGTCAGCCCGATGGAGCCGCCCTTGATGATCGTGACGGTATCGTCCTTGCGACGCTTCCATCCACCCGCCACGCCCGCGTAGCCGCCCTGCAGCGACAGGGGCTTCTCGATCCGCAGGTTCTCCTCGGCGTAGACGCCCTGGGCGATGTAGACGTAGTGCTTGCTCCCGGTTGCGCGAGGCAGGGCATACGTCAAGGACTTGAAGGGCCGCTCAAGGGTGCCCGCGGCGGGCACGTCTTCGCCCGCGCTCTGATCGACGAAGACGCCCTGCGCGGCGACGCCGTCGACGCCATCGCAATCATTGTCCTGGAAATCACCCGGGACATCGACTGCGTTGGGATCACACACGACAGCGCAGCGCCCGGTGTCCAGGCAGTCGTCATAGGCCTGGTTGAAGTCGTAGCAGCCGATGGCGGCCGCCAGTGTCACACCCACGCCCACTACGGCCAGCTTCTTCATCTCGCGCATGTGTTCCCTCACGGGAGCGTTCCCGCCACGCCGACCATGCCACCCGTGCTGCCCACGGAGGCGATGGGCCGCACCGAAGTCTTGGAGTCAGCCTTCCCGGACAAGCCGTAGATGACTCCCGTCGTCACCACGCCGACAGCTCCCAGCGCGAAGGACGCCGCGCTCAGGATCTGTTTGCGCTCGCCCGCCTGCTTCGTTTCCATCCCCTGCGCGGGACTGTCGAACTGGTTCTTCGTCAGCGCGACGTAGTCCTGGCGCGCCTGCACCAGGAGCACCGTGCCCACGCCCAGCAGCACCGCGCCTCCCGCGGCGGGCATCCAGGCCCAACCCGGTGCTCCCGAGCGGCGCTCCGTCACCGCTCCTGGCACCGGCGTGGACGCGTCCGGCGAGACCGAGGGCGTCAGCGGTGTCGTGGGCTTCGGCGCCTGGGCGGTGGCCTGCGAGGACGGACGCAGCGCCTTGATGACGGGCGGCAGCACCTTGTTGCTCGCCTGGGTGAAGGCGTCGAGGAGCTGGTCCTCATGCACACCCGGCACGTAGTGCTCGGCGATCAGCTCTCCGTCCTTCGTGGAGTAGGCCTTGAGCCCCACCCGGTAGCCGCTGAGGAACTGCACCAGCTCGGCGATCATCACCACGTCGGCCACGGCGGCTTCTCCGAGCAGGACGCGGCAGGAGGCCTCCAGGCGGTTGCACCCGAGCACCTGCTTGCGCTGGGAGGGCGGCAGCCCCTGGGACAGCTCCGAGGCGCGAATCACCTGGAGCCCGTCGGCCTTGAGCTGTTCGTACACATGCTCCTGGGCGAAGGAGACGATGTGCGAGGGCACGCCCGCGGCTTCGGGCGGGGCGATCAACACCGTGAGGGGTACCCCCTGGGGAATGGGGGCCTGACCGAGCAGGGCGAGCGTGGCGAGGAGTGGAAGGAACACGGTGGCGTCACTTTCTCCGCATGTGCCCCTTGCCGCAAGGACACGACCATCCGTGTCAACGGTGTCCGACATGCCGCCGGACCCGGGGGGGCTCAGCGGCGGGGCTTGTCGGGCACGGAGCGGATGGCCGTCTTCTCCGAGTTGTCGTGCGCCGCGTCATCTCCGTCCAGGTCATCGTCCGGCACGGGGGGAGGGGGACGCATGGGGGAAGCGGGGCGGCGCGCGGGCACCCCGGGACGGGCGGCGGCGGCGGCGCCAGGGCGCAGGGCGGAGGCCGAGGGGCGCACCGGCCGGGGCGGGGACGGGATGACGTTGCGGCCCGTGGACACCAGCTCGTCCTCCAGCAGCTCCGCGGCGACGTGCACCTTGGAATCGCTCTCGGGCGGATCGAAGGGGTTGCGCGTGGGGGGCGGCGTCTTGTCGTCGTCACCCAGGGCGTCGCCCATCTCCACCGGGGGCGGAGGCCGCTGCTGCGCGGGGAGATTGGGCCTCAAAGGGGCCCTGGGCGGAGGAGTCGCCGCGGGCCCGGGGGGCGGTGTGATGGCGGCGGGCACCTGCACCTGTACGGCGGGCGCGGCCGCGGGCTTGTCCGCCTTGGCGTCGGCGTCATGGGCCTCGTCCTTGAGCCGCTGCTCGAAGGCCAGCCAGTCCTTCTTGAAGCTCGAGGGGTCCGGCTCCCCGCGCTCGCGGTGCTTGAGCGAGGGCACCCAGCGCACGCTGTACGTCTCGCCCAGGCGGAAGCTGGGCGGCGGGGGCACGCCGTAGGTGGCCGGGTCGAAGAAGGAATCGTCCAGGTCGGCGAAGCCGTACGCGCGCGCCTTGTCGATGAAGGTGGGGATGATGCCCGTGGGCGCGTGGTAGCCGAGGATGTGGCCCTCCTCGTCCTTGGTGACGGGCGTGAAGACGAAGATGTCCTGGGTGCGGTACTCGCCCTTCTCGCTGAGCGGCAGCACCTCCGACAGGGCGATCGTCTTGCGGCTGCCGTCGTGCAGACGCTCGCAGCAGACGATGAAGTTGATGGCGCTGGCCACCTGGGCGCGGATGGCCACCATGGGCAGGTCGATGCCCGACATGAGACAGAGCGATTCGATGCGCCGCAGCGTGTCCGTGGGCGTGTTCGCGTGCGTGGTGGCCAGCGAGCCGCCGTGGCCCGTGTTCATCGCCTGCACCAGGTAGAAGGCCTCGCCGCCACGCACCTCGCCCACCACGATGCGGTCCGGTCGCAGACGCAGGGCCGAGTTGAGCAGGTCTCCCATGTCCACGCCGCCCTTGCCGAACTTGTCCGGCGGCCGGCTCTCGAAGGGCACCAGGTGCGACTGGTTGAGCTGCAACTCCGCCGAGTCCTCGATGGTGAGGATGCGCTCCTCGTCCGGAATCAGCGAGGAGACGATGTTGAGCAGCGTCGTCTTGCCCGAGCCCGTACCGCCCGACACCAGCATGTTCAGCTTGGTGTGGATGCCCGCGTCGATGAGCCGCGCCATCTGCGGCGTCATGGACTTGAACTTGATGAGCGAGTCGACCGTCAGCTTGTCCTTGAAGAACTTGCGGATCGAGATGGTGGTGCCCTTGCGGGCGATGGGCGGAATCACCACGTGGATACGGCTGCCGTCGGGCAGACGCGCGTCCAGGCGGGGGCGCTCGTCGTTGAGGAGGCGGCCCACGAACTGCGCCATGTTGCGCGCGGCGCCGATGAGGCCTTCCTCGGTGAAGGCGGCGTCGGTCTTGGAGACCTTGCCCTTGCGTTCGATCCAGACGTCAGTGGGCCCGTTGATCATGATCTCGCTGACCGTGGGGTCGTCGAGATAGGCGATGACGGGCTTGAGGAAGGCGCGGAGCGACTCGTTGTACATCGACATGGCGCGCCAGAGGCTAGCCCGAGTCCGGGTCCAGGCCCAAACAAAGGCCCTGTCTGGTCGCATGCCGGGGAGGCGAAGCAGCCCCGTTCTCCTACCCCCCGAGCTGTTCCTGGGCCACCGTGGCGCGCACGGCGGCGTCGGCCCAGGCCGTCGTGAGCGCCGCTTCGTCCGAGGCACCTCCCGAGGCGCGAGCCGTGCCGAGCTTCGCCGCCAGGGACTCCAGGTCCTCCGCCAGACGCTTCATGCCCAGCCCTCGCACCCGGAGCGCCCCGGCGTGCAGCCGCGTCGTCCACGCGGGCACCACGTGGCGCAATCCCTGGTGGATCGCATCCGCGAGGCACCCCTCCACCTCCGCCAGTGCCGCCTGCAAGGGGGGCAGCGGTGGGGACACGCCCGGGGTGCGCAGCGCCCCCGCGTCCGTGGCGGGTTGCAGGTCGAGCACGATGACGCCCGCGTCCTCGCACACCACCGCCATGGGCTCCACGACGAGTCCCCGGGCCGTCAGGCGTACCTCGCCCGAGACGTAGCGCGGACGGCCCCGTTTTCCCGACAGTGCCTCGGCGAGCGCGTCCAGCGCCCCCGGGGCCACCTGCCGGTGGGCCAGCTCCACGCGGAAGGCCATGCCCCCCGCGTCCTCCACGTCCGCGTGGACTTCCTGCGCGCCGGGCGAATACGTCACGTCCACCACCCGAGACAGCTCGAAGGCGTGCACGTTCTCCGCGAGCTGACGCGGCCTCAGGAAGCGCGGAGGCCGGTCTCGCCACTCGGCCTCCAGCACGCGCACGTCCTTCACGAGCAGGGGCGGGGACAGCAGGCTCCAGTCCCCGGACTGCGGCGTCACCGAGGTGCTTTGCTGTCCCTGGGAGAACCTCACCAGCCGGTTCGGCAGGCGCCAGGAGCCCTTCGTCACCACCTGTCCCCGCGCGAGTTCGTTGAGCGAGGCACCGGACGCCGCCTGTCGGCTCCCCAGCCGGGTCCCGTCCTCGGGCGTCTGATCCTCCGCGTAGGTGAAGGCGCGGCGCACCACGAGCAGGCCCACGGCGTCCGGGTCCGCCAGCACCACCTCCACGCGGCGCTCACGTCCGTCCGCGAACAGGCGCGCCCCCAGGGACACCAGCCGGACGTAGTCGAGCTTCGTCTCCGGGGCCGCATCCATGCCCAGCACCGCGCGAGGTGGCACCGTGGCCTCCGCCCGGGCGGCCCGCATGCGCGCGAACAACTCCGTCACCACCGCCGCGAGCCGCGTGGGGGCATAGCGCGCGCTCCGGTTCACGTAGGCGCCCAGTAGCTCCTCCACGTCGTCGAGCGCCGTGAGCGGCCACGCCATGCGCGCGTCCTCCAGGCCCGCTCGCGTCACGGCGAAGCGTCCCGCGAGGCCCGTGCTCGCGTGCTGCGCCCCTTCCAGCAAGAGGAAGCGCACCAGGTCTCCCGTCGTGTCCAGCACCGCCCCGCCCGGGGTCGCCCCCACCTGCTCGTGGGCCACCTCGACGGAGACCTCGGGGCGCGTGGAGTCCTTCGCGTCGGCGGCGCGAAACGCCCAGACCGCCAGGGGCAGGTGCTCGCAGAGCGTGCTCGCCGTGCAGTCACACCGCGCGTAGCTCAAGTCCCTCGGCACCAGGAAGCGCACCGTGCACGTGGCGAGCGACGCCCGGGGCACGTCCTCGCCCACGAAGGTGCCTCGCCGCACCTGGGCGAGGAAGCCCCGTTTCCGATAGACCCGCGCCCGCTCCATCGTTCGGGGGGGCAATACCCGCTCCAGCTCCGCATCCTCCACCTGGCCGGGAGACCAGGGCTGGGACGGAGGCGGAGGTGTCTCGGATGGGGGCGCCGCCGCCGCGCTGAACGCGGGATAGGCCAGCGCCGTGGCCACGCGGTGGCGGCACACGGCCGTGGCGTTGCACGTACACGGGCTGTCCTTGAGGCCCTTGCCGGGCACGAGCCGCGCCGTGCTCCCATCCTCGAAGGTGCCCACCACCGTGCCGTCCGCCAGTTCCTCCAGGCGCGGCCCCTTGCCCTGCTCCAGCTCCTTCTGGGCGCGTTTGACCAGCCCCAGGTTCGCCAGGGCCGCGATGGACTGCGGCGTGAGCGCGAGCAGATCCGGACGGCTCATGCGCGCACCTTCTCGGCGATCCACGTGGCCAGCTCACCGGGCGTCATCGCCGCCACGTGGGCGCCCACGTCCACCAGCCGCCGGGCCATGTCCCGGTCGTAGTTGGGCGTCGCGTCCGGCTCCAGCGCCGCGAGCCCCAGCACCTTCGTGCCCTGGGCGCACAGGTTCTTCACCCGGCGCACGAGCATGTCCGGGTGGCCGCCCTCGTAGAAGTCGGTGATGAGGACGACGATGGCGCGCCGGGGCATCTCGATGAGGCCCGCGCCGTAGCCCACCGCGAGCTGGATGTCCGTGCCTCCGCCGAGCTGGACCTTCATGAGCAGTTCCACCGGATCCGTCACGTCCCGCGTCAGGTCCACCACCGACGTGTCGAACGCCACCAGGTGCGTCTGGATGCCCGGCAGCCCCCACAGACAGGCCGCGGTGACGGCCGAGTGGATGACCGAGGACGTCATGCTGCCGGACTGATCCACCAGGAGGATGACCTGCCAGCGCTCGGTGTGGCGCTTGGTGCGCGAGAAGAACGCGGCGCGCTCGATGGCGACGCGCTTGTGCTCGGGCGAGTAGCGGCGCAGGTTCTCGCGCAGCGTGCGCCGGAAGTCGAAGTTGCGCGCGACCTTCAGGGGCGAGCGGCGGCGCCGGTCGAGCGTCCCCGAGAACGTGCGACGCACCTCCTGCTGCAACTTCTCCATCAGGTCGCGCACCACCTTGGCCACGATGCGGCGCGCCACCGCCAGCACCTCGGGATTCATCAGGTGCTTGGTGCGCAGCACCGCGCGCAGCAACGTCTCGTTCGGCTCCACGCGCTCGAGCACGTCCGCGCGCGTCACCACCTCGTCGATCTTGTAGCGTTCGACGGCGTCCTGTTCGAGCCGTTCGATGGTCTCCTTGGGGAAGAGGGTGTGGATGTCGTTGATCCACTCCGGCACGGTGAGCTGCGAGCCGCCCAGGCCCCCCTTGCGCTCGCGCACGTCGCGTCCGGCGAGTTCCTCCTCGCGGCCATAGAGCCACGAGAGCGCCGAGTCCATGGCCTGGCCCTGTCCGTCCAGGCATCCACCGAGGGCTCCCTCCGCCGCTTCTCCGAGCACGAGGCGCCAGCGCGCCAGGGGTTCAAGGGGCATCGCCCGGCTCCTTTTCCGTCAGTCCGAAGCGTCTCAGGACCTGTTCCACGTCATCGTCCAGCGCCACGCCCGCGAGCACCACGGAGGGCTCCACGTCCAGCTTCAGCAACTCCTTCGCGTCCGAGGACTCCCGGCCATGCAGTGGCAGCAGGGCCCGGGCGATCTCCTCCTTCTCCCGGGGCGGGAAGAAGCCGAAGGCCAGGCGCAGCGCGGGCAGCGCGATGAGGAAGTCCTCCTCGGTCAGCTCGCGCAGCAGCTCGTCCAGCATCGCGGTGATGGCGGGCGTGCGCACCACCTGCTCGCGGGCGAGCCGGAACAGCCCGGCCAGGAAGTCCCCCAGCGTGGCCGGGCGCGAGGCGGAGCGGGTGGCGCGCAGGGCCACGTCCTCGGCGCTCGTCTCGTCCGCGAAGCGCGACAGCGACCAGAGCACTCCGAGCGACGCCCCCCGCACCGCCGGAGGAGCCTGGAGCGAGCCGAGCCGGCGCTCGAACACGGCGCACGCCTGGGCCACGTCGAGCGTCAGCACCGGCGCGGCGAAGCGCAGGGCGTCGCGCAGCGCCACGATGGCGCGCAGTTGCTCCTTGTCCGCGGGCTGGTGGGGCCCGTCGAGCTGTTCGATCAGCCAGAGTCCCCGCTCGACCGCGGCGCCGATGAGACTTCCCACCTCGGCGGAGCCCTGGGCCCCGAGCAGCACGTCATGGCGCCAGATGGACAGCAGCCGCTCCACCGCCACGCCCAGGCGCGTGAAGTCCGGCTCGTGCCGGGCCCTCGCGGCGACTTCCTCCAGGACGCGCCGGGCCAGTCCCTTCGCGCCGATGAAGAAGCTCTCCGCGAGCAGCAACGCCAGCTTCTCCAGGTCGGGCCCCGCGTCCATCAGGGCCTCTTCCAACCGTCCGCTCGCGGCCTCCTCCAGCGTGGGCCCCCAGCCCGAGGCCTCGATGACCCAGGAGATGAAGTCCTCCGAGGGCGCCACCGTCCACGACTCCTGGAGCACGGGCTCGGCCGGGAAGGTGGGGCCCGCGTCCCGGGTGAAGCCCGGAATGCGCAGGACCCGCAGGCGGTGGAGCACGCGGCTCTTCTCCAGGTCCTTGGGCTCGCGCAATTCCAGGCGCACCGTGCGCGCCCGCTTGTCCGGGCCGAGCCCTTGGGTGGCCAGCCAGTGCTCCACGTCGGACAGCAGGGGAGGGCGGGGCGTGTCCGGGTGCAACCGGCCCGTGCGCTCGCCCGAGAAGGCGCGCAGCACCTCGCCCAGGAGCGGATCCGTGTCCGGAGAGAGCACTCCTCGGCCCGTCCACGGCAGCTCCACGTCCAGCGCGTCCTTCACCAGGGCCGACGCCAGCCCATCCAGCAGATCCGTGCGCGCGAGCGCCGTGTGTCCGCGCAGCCGTCCAAGCCCCTCGGCCATGAGGGACGCGGCGATGAGGTCCGCCGAGGACACGTGCTGGCCCCGTCCGCGAAGCCGCTCCACGGCCACGCGCAGCATCCGCTCCGGGGCCTCTCCGGCGCCCACGTCCCAGACGGCCTGGTAGTAGGCGGGCGAGGGCATTCCGGATTCGTATCCAGCGAAGGAGTCCAGTCGGCGGAAGCTGTACGGCACCAGGTAGCTCCTGGCCGAGGTGTCCGCTGGCGCCGAGGGGAAGAGGGCGCCGGGCATCGTCCGGGCCCTCGCGAGCACGGGGGCGTGGAAGCCGCCGCACACGACCATCACCGGGCCGTCTCCCTGGGCCAGCGCCGCCTCCACGTGGGCGAGCATGAAGGCCTCGCGCTGCTCGTCCCGGTCGGACGCGGGCTCCTCGGTGCGCAGGGACTCGAAGTACATGCGCAGCCGCTCGGCCAGCGCGTCCAGCTCGAGGGGCTGCTCGAAGAGGTGATCCCACAGGGCGTCCATGCCCTCCAGGCCCAGCTTGCGGCAGAGCGCTTCAATGGCCCGTGCCCTGCGCCGCTCGCCATCCGAGTAGCGGTTGCGCACGCCCTCGAAGGCCGAGTGCCACGCGGGCAGGTCCATGAAGCGCACCTGGGCTCCGGCCGCGTGGCCCTCCGTCAGCGCCACCCACTCCGGTGAGTACGCGCAGAAGGGCGTCCACGAGGCGTGGGTGCGCTCCTTGTCCCGGTAGCTGCTGAAGAGGGCCAGGGGCAGCTCGTGCGCCAGGAGCAATTCCCCCAGCCGCGAGTTCATGTCCGCCGGGCCCTCGATGAGCACGTGGCGCGGCCGTACCGTGCGCAGCGTATGCGCCACGAGCCGGGCACACGCGGGACTGTGGTGCCGCACGCCGACGACGTGAAGAGACGCGCTCAAACGCTCACCCGGGCAGGAGGTGACGGGCCTCGAACAGGGCGCGCCAGTGAGAGCCCGCGCGTCGCGACACCCGCTGCTCCAGGTAGACGCGCAGCCGCTTGAGATCCTCGGGGTTGTCCTTCGCCGCCGTTCCGGCCAGGCACTCCACCAGATCCGCCGCCGAGCCTCCGTCCCCGCGCAGGTAGTAGCCCCGCACGCCCACCGAGTGCGCCACCGACACCGCCTCCGCCGTGGAGAGCACCGAGCTCATCCGCTCCATCGCCTGGCCCTCGCCCGTCTCTCCGGCGCGCAGCTCGCGGAACGTGGTGACGAGCACCTCGAGCAGATCCTCCGGCGGCGCCACCGGCACCCCCGAGCGCTTGAGCAGCCGCGCCGTCTCGTCGCGCACCAGCCGCAGCTCGGTGGCGAAGTCGCCGATGGGGAACACCGTCTCGAAGTTGAAGCGCCGCTTGAGCGCCGCGCTCATCTCGTTGACGCCCCGGTCCCGCGTGTTCGCCGTGGCGATGATGTTGAAGCCATCCCGCGCGAACACCATGCCCTCCTCGTCCTTGAGCTCCGGCACCGCGAGCACCCGGTCCGACAGCATGGACAGGAGCGAGTCCTGCACTTCCAGCGGGCAGCGGGTGATCTCCTCGAAGCGCACCACCTTGCCCTCCTTCATGCCCGTGTAGAGCGGGGCGGGCACGAGCGCGCGGGGCGTGGGGCCCTCGGAGACGAGCAGCGCGTAGTTCCACGAGTATTTGATCTGATCCTCCGTGACGGACGCGCCGCCCTGGATGGTCAGCGTGGAGGTGCCCGAGATGGCCGCCGCGAGCAGCTCGGACAGGAGGCTCTTGGCGGTGCCGGGCTCACCCACGAGCATGAGCCCGCGGCTGGTCGCCAGCGTCACCATGGCCCGGTCCACGAGGCTCGGGTTGCCCACGAACTTGCGCCGCACCCCGAGTGCCTCGTCCCCGAGGATGAAGCGGCGCACCGCGTGCAGCGACAGGCTCCAGCCCGGAGGCCGGGGCGCGTCATCCGCTTCCCGGAGCCGCGCCAGCTCCTCCGCGTGGAGCACTTCCGCGGGAGGCCGTTGGACCTCCACCGCCGCCGTTTCCGTCGTCGCCGCCGTGGTCTTCTTCCGGGTCGTCGCCATGAGGGGGACAGCTTACGCCGGACGCAGGCTCTCCAGGTCCCTTACCAGCTCGGAGAAGAGGATGGAGTCCAGCTCACCCAGGGGCCGGGGGTCTTCCTGGTCCCAGTGCTCCCCGGTCCGGACCACGAGCGCGCCGAGGACCTGCTCGGGGGACTCCTCGATCATGCCCGTGTAGATGCCCTCCTCGAGATCGAGCTCGGCCATCAGGCCAGGGCCCAGGGGCTTCTCCATCCAACACACCACGCCGCCGTCCTGGGGAGCGCCGCGCCGCCAGCCGCGCTTCTCCAGGTTGAGCACCTTGCCCGTGGGCACCTTGAGCCCCACCACGCGCTCGAGCTTCGTGGCGCCACGTTCCGAGGCCTGGAGGGCGTAGGTGGGGCGGCCGAGCTGGGGGAAGGGTTGGATGAGCTGGTAGTCGGCGAAGAGCTGACCCCAGGCCCCCGAGGTCTTCGCGTCCAGCTCCAGGGCATGGGGCAGACCCACGAGGGCGTCCTCGGGCAGCGTCCACGTGTCGTCGTTCACGTCCGAGAAGGAGCGATCCTCGGCGACGCGGAAGGTGTCCTTCAAGGCGCCCTCCGGGGAGTAGACGCCCCAGACGAGCCGGCGCACGACGTGGATGAGCAGGGGGTGCTCGACGAAGAAGGGACGGAAGACCTCCGGGCTCCAGCGGCGGCGGGCGCACATGGCCAATTCCAGGCGGAGAATCTGGATGCCCGCGGCCACCTTGGCGTCCTTCTTGAGGGCCTTCCACTGCGCCTCGGCCGCTTCCGCCTTGTCCGCGTCGTCCTTCTTGATGGGCTTGGGCAGGTCCTTGAGCGCCGCGCCGTCCGAGTCCCGGACGAAGGGCTTCAACTGCTCGTCGAAGCCCACGGTGAAGGTGCGCGGGCCGAAGTCCAGGGAGAGCGAGCCACGTTCATCCAGTCCGAGGTCGGGCACGAGCCGGTCGGCCAGCTCCTCGCGGGTGAGGCCGCGGGTCTCGGCGATCTGCTCGATCTTCTCCTGGGCCTTCTGCTGGAGGCCCTTGAACTTGACCTTCTCGGCGATGCCATTGAGGTAGATGAGCGTCACGTCGGTGCCGATGGTGGCGAGCACGTCCAGGCCGGTGACAGCGCGGGCGTGGGCGGCTTCTCCGGGCCACTGGCGGATGAGCGGGGCGAGCTTGCGCGCCGTATCGTCATCGCCGAGCAGGCCGAGCGCCTGGAGCACCCACCCCTCCTTATTAGAGGCTCCCTGGGCGAGCCACGTCTCGAAGAGAGCCCAGGCGAAGCGGGCGAGGCTGGGGCGGTCGCAGGCGGCCTTCACCTGCTCCAGGCCGACATAGGGCTCCTCCAGGGAGGAGAAGGCGAGCATGGTGGCCAGGGCCTCGACGGCGGCCGGAGGCAGCTTCGCGGAGCGGTCGGCGAGCAGGGGTGGGGGAAGGGCCTCGACACCGAGCGCGGTGGGAAGCTTGGGGAGCTTCGCGGGCAGCAGGTAGAGGGGATCGAAGGCGAGCACCCGCGTCACGGCCTCGCGCACCTGGGGCGAGACATCGCCCGCCACCTTCAACACCGTGGCCTCCTGGCCCTGGGCGGCGAGCAGGCGCAGCGCGGCGCAGGCGGCGTCCCGGACCTTGCCGGGCTTGCCGAGCGCGGGCGCCAGCAGCCCCGAGGTGGCGTGCGCGGGGTGGCGCAGGAGCCAGTCCCGAGCGGCGCCCCGGCCCTTCTTGGTGCCCAGGGCCTCGGCCATGCGCGGCGCGAGCCGGGTGACGGCGAAGGGGAGGCACAACTCGTGGGTCTCGCCCCCTCGCGCGTCGACGCAGAGCTCCATGGCGGCGAGTGTGTCGAGGCCCAGCCGGGCGATGATGCGGGGCATCCATCGGGCGTTCCACTCATTGGGCTCGAATGTGTCCAGGTACTTCAAGGCGAACGCCTGGGGCGCATGGCCGAAGAATTCCCCATCGAGGAGATTCGCCCGTTCGCGGGCATCCATGCCCTTGGCGAGCTTCTTCTCCAGGGCGTGCCACTTCGCCTCGGTGTAGGCCTCGTAGTCTTCCGAGTTCCAACCCTTGCGCCGCAGCCAGGCCTCCTGTTCTCCCGCGTGCCACACCAGGGCGTCGGGGAGGGCGGGGGGCGTGACGTTGTTCAGCTCGGGAGGGGCCTCGGGCCTCCGGCTCGACAGCCAGGGGGGTGTGGCGAGCACGGGCGGCAGGCGCTCGGCGGGGGCATCGGGGACGTTGGGGCTGGCCTGTGCCTGGAGCCGGACCATCAGGTCGCGCTCCTTGTCGGACAGTCCGGCGAGCGCGGCCTGGACGGCGGCGGGGTGCCGGGCCAGGAGCAGGGAGAGGAGGTTGCGGGGCGAGGCTCCCTCCTTGCCCGTCGGCAGCGCCCAGCGGGGCACCAGGCGCGCGGCGCGGTGGGGCCAGCGCAGGGCCGCGTCGATCAGCGTGGAAGCGATCTCGCTCTCCGGCCGTTCGAGCAGCAGCGTCATCGCCTCGTCGGAGTTGATGCTCGCGACGACCTCGGCCCAGGTGCGCATCTGCTCGGAGCGGAGATCCTCCTGGCCCACGAGCAGGGTGCGCAGGAAGCCGACGATCTCCGGCCCCACGCCGTCGAGCAGCGAGCTGAAGGCTTCCTTCTCGACGTCCAGCAGGAGCCACGGATCCACGTGGGGCGTGACGAGGTCGAGCGTGCGGAGGTCCGAGAGGGTGTGAAGGATGAGGGGATCCCGCCCGTCACGCCCCTTCTGGATGAAGGCCTGGGCCGAGTCGCGGACCCAGGCGGCCTCGGAGGGGAAGAGGAAGGCCGCGGCCGAGCGCTGGTGCTTGTCGCCCTCGCGAAGGATGGCGGCGGCGGCGGTACGGGCGGCCTGGTGGTCCGAGTCCCCGGCCTGGGTGGTGAGCAGGGCGCGCAGCCGGGACAATCCTCCCTGGAGGCTTTCCTTGACGCTGTCGTAGTCGGACGAGTCATCTTCCTTGGGGTTGCGGCCCTTGCGCGCCACCACCCGGTCCTTGGCATCCGTCTCCACGTGGATGTCCAGGGACAGGAGCAGGGCGCGGGTCGCGTGGACGGGCCCGCCCAGGGCGAAGAGCAGGTCGATGGCGGGATCCACCCGGGGCTTGTCGTCCCACCGCCTCTTGTGTTGCAGGTAGGCGAGCAGCACGGCGTCTTCCTCGGGCGAGCCGACGCGGGGGGCGGCCTCCTCGACTCGCGCCACGAGGGCCTTGGTATGCGCGGCGAGGTTCTTGCGGTGCTTGTCCGAATGGGCCGGATCCGGACCCCGCTTCTTGAAGTCCTCGCGCACCACGGCCCAGGCCTTCTTCGGCTCGAGGAGCGCCCGGATGGGCACGGTGACACCGCCGCGCCGGGGCTGGACCCGGCCCAGCAGGTTCTCGGTCCAGAAGATGGGTCCGGAGGTGTCCGGAGCGGCGGGCGCGGGAGGGGCTTGCCGAACGGGAGCGGGTTCGGGGGCGGGTTCGGGAGTTCCGGCCTTCGCCTGGGCCTTGGCCTTCGGGGTGCCGCCCGTGTTCTCCGCGTAGCCCTTCTTCTGCTTCTCGGTGACGAGCTTGTCGTGCTCGGTCTGGGCCTTGGCCGCGGAGGGGAAGGACTTCTGCTGGGACTGGCCGTCCGTGCCGATGCGCCCCCAGCGCACCGTGAAGTCCGAGCCCTGGAGTTCGATCTCCCAGAACTTCTGGGAGGAGCCATCGATGAGTTCGAAGCGACGCATGTGCTCCGTTCTACTCCACCTGGCGTTCCTTCGGGATGGGGGAAGGCCGCTGACGTGTCAGCCCAATCACTGACATGTCAGGCCGTGCGTCATTGACAAAGACAATTAATTGCTGACGCGGTGTCGTCTTTCTTATATTCATGAGGGCGGGCAGTGTGACTCCAGCGGGGACGGCATGAGCACGACCACGACCTTCAAGATCCATCCTGCGGTTGGCATTGCACGCGTTGGAAACAGCCAGGACTATTATCTGGCTCCCGTGACCGCGGGGGGGCTGCCACTGGAGAAGGATGGCGAGACGCCCGTCACCCAGTTCCGGGATGACGGCGGAGGCATCCGGAGGCAAGCGGCCCGCTTCCAGATCTATGTCTATGACTCCGTGAGCCCGAATGGGCGGCCCGTCGGGCCGGGGCAGGCCAACATCCGGGACATCCAGTGGACCGTGCACCTGGCCAACAAGAAGGCCTCCTGGTACGAGTTCCGGCAGCTGGCGGGTTCGGACGGCAACCACACGGAAGGCACGGACGAGCAGGGCAACCCCATCCCCCAGGCGCTGCGCAACCCCAGGACCACGGGACGGGATCGCAACAAGTACATCATCGATTCCGGTCCCCGGGTCGTCTCCTGCCGGGGCATCAACTCCACTCCCCAGCAGGGGGACTTCGCCAAGGGCCAGGCCCCCCATGGCTACCCGGAGAGCTTCCCTCCCGCGGGACTGCTCCCCGAGGGCAATGACATCACCTCCCTGGGACAGATCTCCGCGGACGGCAGTGGCCATCTCGACGTCCGGGGGGGCCTGGGCCACTCCGGGTGCTCCGTGGCGTATGAGCTCACCGACAAGGTTCTCTCCAGCCTGGTGAAGGACGGGAAGACTCCCCAGTCCGTCGCCGACCAGTTGAAGCCCCTCCTGAACGAGGGCTACAAGACGCTCGAGGATTTCAACGCGGCCATCAGGGGGGTGCTCAGCCCCAATGACCTCAAGGAATACAGCCCGGCCATCGATCAGTACGCCGCCCAGCCGCGCATCGACACCTACGCCAACAACAATTTCTGGTGGGATGACACCTCCGACGGTCCCGTCACGGCGTTGGTCTACCTGGAGGGCAGCGACACGCCCGTGGAGGTGACGCCCGCGTGGGTGCTGGTCGCTCCACCGGCCTACGCTCCGCAGATCCTCAACATGATCACGCTGTACGACACGATGTATGACTTGTTCGTACGCGAAAAGCAGTACAACACGGACCTCTACGATCCGTCCAAATACTCGGGTGGGTGGAACCCCGACTACAAGCCCAACAGGCAGGCCGAGATCCAACCCATCATCAGCCGTCCTTCGGCCTACCAGTGGGTCGCCAATATCGACCGGCAGGGGGTCCAGCAACACGGCGGGTTGGACCAGTCCAGTGGGCGCCCTTCCGCGTTCTTGGACTACATGCGTCCTCCTGGAGCCGAGAACTCCGGGCGCTCCACGTTGATGCCGATGCTGGCGGGTGACAACCCCATCAGCACGTACCTCCCGAGCAAGTGTCTGACCTTGACTCGGACTCAGTTCTTCCTCCTGAGCCAGTTCAGTCATAATCAATACGATACCCAGACGCTGGTGGACTCCTCGGGGCCTGGCGAGCAGTTGGATCGCGCGGTCCTGGAGAACTGCGTCGGAGGGGCGTTCTGCCCGGGAATCGAAATGACGTGGGTCTGCCGGAGCATCCACATCTACAGCGAGCCGTTCCGGATCCTCCCAATGCCGGTCAGCGGCAAGGGCCTCCAGTGGGACAACGAGCCGACCGCGGGCAAGGGACTCGAGCCTGGGGATGCCACCAAGTACATGGCGCTGCCCTGGCAGGCGGACTTCAACGAGTGCTCCGATCAGACGATCGACGACACCGTCCTCTGGTGGTGGCCCGCCCAGCGTCCCTACTACGTCAACTACAAGGACGAGCATGGCGAGGTGAGGCGGGGCTCCTGGACCCGTCCGACGCCTGCGAATTTCAACGAGGATGTGCTCATGGTCTACAACTGGAAGGACCTGGGTTTCATCATCCAGCAGGACGGGACGTCCTCGTTCCTGGAAGTGCAGCGGCTCCCTCTTTCCAAAGCGGACGTGGTCAGCTGACCATGGACACGGCGTGTCACGATGTCGTCGTCCTCGGCGGCGGCCCCGCGGGCGCGGCGGTGGCCCTGGCGCTTCGCGGGTACACGGACTGTTCCGTGGCGCTGATCGAGCGCTCCACCTACACGGAGCCTCGTCTGGGGGAGACGCTTCCCCCGGAGAGCCGCACGCTGCTGACAAGGCTCGGTGTCTGGGATGCGTTCGTCCAACAGGGACACCTGCGTTCAGGCGGGACCAGTTCCAGTTGGGGGAGCGGGACGCTGGGGTACAACGACTATCTCCTCTCGACGAAGGGCCCCGGGTGGCACCTGGACCGGAGGCGTTTCGATCAGATGCTGGCCGAGCAGGCCGCCGGACGCGGCGTGGACCTCCATGCCTCCACGGAGCTGGCCGGATGGGAGCGCCTCGAAGAGGGCGGCTACCGGCTCCATGTGCGGCGGCGGGGGGACGAGAGCCGTTTCTGTCTCCAGGCCCGTTTCGTCGTGGATGCGACGGGACGGCGGGCCGCTTTCGCGACGGCCCAGGGCGCCAGGCGGCTCACGCTCGATCGGGCCTTCGCCCTGTATGGCTTCTTCCAGGTCAAACCCGGGCGGACGTTCAACTCCTACACGCTCGTGGAGGCCTGTGAAGAGGGATGGTGGTACTCCGCGCTCCTCCCCGGGGGGCGGGTGGTGGCGGGGCTGCTGGGGGATGGTGAATCGCTCCAGGGCATGAAGCCAGGCCATCCGGAGCCGTGGCTGGCCCTGCTCGAGCGAGCTCCCGCGACGCGACGGAAGCTGGAGGCCTGCGACTTCACCGGAGAGGCGCTGTTGTCGCTGCCGGCCAACATCGCCCGGTTGGATCGGCTGCACGCGGAGGACTGGCTGGCGGTGGGAGACGCGGCGTGCACCTACGATCCCCTCTCTTCCCAGGGGATCTCCCAGGCGCTCCGCTCCGCCTTGCTCGCCGCCGAGGCCTTGCGCCGCCACTTCCGTGGCGAGCCGGACGCCCTGCGTGCCTACGAAGACACCTTGCGGAGACAGTTCGAGGCGCACCTCCAGACCCGGGCCACCTACTACCGGATGGAGCGGCGCTGGCCCACGGCACCCTTTTGGGTTCATCGCGAGCAGGCGTTCGGGGCCTTGCCTCGCGCGGACGCGATGAACCCTTTCCACGAATGAGCAGGAAGGACATATGCAACCAGGACGCCATGGAAAGCTGTGGTTCGCCTTCGCCGCCGCGGGTTCTCTCTCGCTGGCCCTCGGGCTCGCGGTGGTCTCATTCAGCTCGGTGGAGAAGAGCACCGTCAAACCAGGCCCGGTGACGTTGCCCCAGAGCGACCCCAATCAAGGGCTCTTGTCTCCGCCCTATCCGGTGTTCCCGCGGGGCAACTCCCTGATGCAATCCCTGCCGGATAGCAGTCCCGAGGTGAAGCGGTTCGTGGACTTCTATAACGGAGTGAGCAAGGTCACCATCCCCAATCTGGATCGCGACTCGCTGGTGGCGCTTCCCAACCGCTACCTGGACATCGCGCACAACGGGTTGAACGTGTCGTCCGGTGACTTCAACACCTCGCTGGTGTGCCAGTCCTGTCATGACAGTGACTGGAAGGCCTCGGGCAAGGACATTGGCGACATGACGTTCTGGTCGCAGCGCTCGGTGACGGAGAAATACACCGAGCAGCCCAAATCCCTGGCGGCCAACTGGTCCCTCTTCGGGGATTGGAGCGCCTCCATCAAGGCCCTGGCTGGACGCGATCCCGTCTTCCTCGCGCAGGTGGAGAACACCCGGAGCCTGTCTCCCCATCAGCCCGAGCAGATCGACAACCTCTGTTTGCGCTGCCACTCGCCGATGGGTCAGCGCCAGGCGGAGAAGAACAACCTCCGCTTCAGCCACTACATGCTGTACTCGACGCCGCCCGATTCCGGGTACACCCACCCGTTCTCCTCCTCTGAGGACCCGGATTCGAAGTACGCGGATTCAAAGTACGCGGTGTATGGCGCGCTGGGCCGGGATGGCGTCTCCTGCAGTGCTTGCCACTCCGTGTCGCCGAACGGGGGCCTGCCCTGGAATGGCACGGACTACACCATCTTCTATGGCAGCGACACCCAGAGCATCTACGGGAGCGGGCTCTCCGACCGCCTCAAGGATCAGGGTGATGCTGTCATGCAGCCGCCGCCCTTCCCCTTCACGTCCTCCATGAACACCCGGCCGGGCACGGTCGTGGCGCCCGACTCCGATCTCAACATCGCGCCCATGGCCGCCGCGGGACTCAGCCTGGAGACGGCCACCACCAACAACCCGAACCACAATTACCTGGAGGATTCGACCGTCTGTGGCTCGTGCCACGTGGTGGTGTTGCCCAAGGTTCCCGACCAGTACAGCGGCTCGCTGACCATCCAGCAGGCGATGTCCCGAGGCGGTTACACCAGGCCCGCGAGTTGTCCCCCCACCCAGACGAGCTTCACGGGGGACTTCCTCACGGATCCCTGCGTGGCACTGGCCTACGAGCAGACGACCTACTTCGAGTGGCTCAACAGCGGCTTCGCGCCCACCACCACCTGCATGACGTGTCACATGCCATTGCAGCGTGTGCCGAGCAGTGGGGGGGAGTCGGACGTGGCGCAGGTGAATGAGGATGTGACGAAGTTCTACGGGAACAACACCGGACTCGCTCCGCGCGAGTACAACCGCCACACGTTGCTGGGCATCAACCTCTTCGTCCACGAGATGTTCCAGCAGTTCCCGGACGTCCTGGGCCTCGAGTACTACCTGAAGACCGACTCGCTCATTCCTCCGTACCTCCAGGATGATTCCATCCGGAACCAGACGGGAAATCTCGTCTCCAACCCAGGCGCGGAGAACGGGAATGCCAAGGGCTGGGTGGCGAAGGACAGCCAGATCCAGGCGGTGAAGAGCGCGGAGGTCGTCAAGGGCACGGTGATCAAGCCGAACCATGGGCAGTACTTCTTCGCGGTGGGTAATGGCCAGAGCAGCGGGACCGTGTCATTGACCTTCGACGTGTCCCAGTACGGCTACAGCATCGACAAGGGGGCTGGCTCCGTGAAGGCCACCTGGGGCGCTGCTTCCTATTGCCCCACCAGCGACTCTTGCCAGGTCCTCGTGCTCTCGCAGAGCGCGGGCGGTGGTGCTCAGCTCGTGAACAACACACCGGGACAATGGACCGCCTTGGCTGGCGACCTGGCGCTCTCCCCGAAGACTCGGAGCCTGACCGTCACCCTTCAGAATGGCAGTTGGGTGGATGACCTGTTCCTCGCCTTGCAATTGCCCGATGGTTCCGTCCGGGTGTTGCAGGACGCGCAACGGCAATACACCGTCGCCAAGAACCTCCTGAACGCCGAGCAGTCCATCCTGGATCTGGCCGTCAACACCTCTCGGGGCGTGTTCAACCCCGACACCCCCGCGGCGCAGGTGCGCGTGAGTCCTCCGGCCGTGTCCGGTTCGGACTTGAAGGTCGACGTCTCCGTCACCACGAATGTAGGCCACAAGTTCCCCAGCGGTGCCGGCTTCCGGCGGGCCTTCCTCCAACTCGAGGTTCTTGACGGGGCGGGGAACGTCCTCTGGGCCTCCGGACAGCCCAATGCCTGGGGAGCCATCTGCGACGGGGTCTGTAAGTCCGACGGCGGCAACTACCTGAGCAGTGAGTTCACGAGCGACTACACGCAACTCCAGCCCCACCACCAGGTCATCACCAAGCAGAGTCAGGCGCAGATCTACGAGCTGCGGGTGACGGACGACTACAACAAGCTGACGTCCACGGAGTTGCAGCAGTTCAATCCGGTGAAGGACAACCGCATCCTGCCCTATAACTGGACCGCGCCCTCCGCCCAGAAGGGAGGGCAGTTGCTCGGACTCGATCTCAAGCAACTGGCCCTGCTCACCCAGCCCATGAGCATCGTGCAGGGGAGCAACGACACGAGCATCACCAGCGATCCGGACTACAACGCGGATTACGCGCCGGGGTATGACCAGCTCACCTATCAAATCCCCCTGTCCGAGGTGGGGGGCTGGAAGTCGGTCCGCGCCCGGGTGAACTATCAGACCATTCCCCCCTTCTATCTGTCCGCGCGCTTCAAGGAGGCCCTGCCGGTGGTCAATGGCAAACCCGCGACTCCGGGGCCCGCGATGTCGCGGTTGATCTACATGACCAGCCGTCTCAATACGCAGACCGGGCTTCAGTACACCAACTCGCAGAACAAGCAGGTCGACTTCGTGAGCAACTGGACGATGGTCCTGAGCGAGTGGACGCAGCCGGCCCACTGAGCCTCACGGGAGTTCCCACACCGAAGAAACACCCCTGGAGAAGAGACATGGCAGACCCCGAGAAGATTATCGACATCCTGGTTGCGATCGACGCGAAGAGCGTCATGGATCAGTTCGGCGGCACGCTGAGCACCGATGCGAAGAAACCCACGTCCATTGGGGACGGCTCCAAGCTGGTCTACATGTTCGTGCGGTGGGATGAGGTCATCAGCGGGGATGGCACCTCGACGCTGAACGTCTCCGACACACCCAGCAACGTCATTCGTTGGAGGGGAACCTCCATGACGATGAACTCCCAGCTCGGCGTCACGCTCCACTCGTGTGAGCTCATCCAGGGGGATGACAAGATTTCACAGCCGGAGGCCAGCATCACCACGGAGCAAGTCCCTTTCCTCAACCGCGGCGGCAATCCGGATAAGCAGACCCTCACGGACCTTTATTTCGAGTCCACCTCCCTGGGGTCCGGCAAGGTTGTCTATGCCTATACGTTCGCCATCACGGACGACGAAGGAAAGCTCCTCGGGTATTTCAAGTGGGGCAATTCCGGCATTGACTCCTGAGTTCCCCGCCTCGGAGCGCTGACTTCCCAAAAGACAGGAAAGGCACGATCATGGCCAGCAACGGTTCTTCTTTTGTCGACATCCTCACGGTCATTGATGCGAAGGGCATCATCAGTGACATGAACTCCCCCGGCACTCAACTCGGACGAGGCTCACAGGGTTCTCCCTGGCCTCTCTATGGCGCCGAGAAGTACGCCTTCATGCTCGTGAAGCGGAGCGAGTCCAAGCCCGACACCGAGGCGACGGACGAGCTGCGCGTCTCCGTCTCGACGAATGACATCCTTCGCTGGAGGACCACCTCCATGACGATGAATACGGGTTATGGCGTGTTGCTCTACGATGTGCACATCTCCCAGGGGGATGATCTTGTTCGGACTCCCACCCGGTACGTGATCGAGGGCATCGTCCCCAAGCCGAAGTCCGACAAGGACGGCAACGGGTTGCTGGAGGGCAGCCAACCCTATCAAGACGTCGTCCTTCAATCGACCACCTTGTCTCCGGGAGAGGTCACCTACCAGCTCCGGTTCATGATCGTGGATCAGACGAACAATCCGATCGCGTACTTCTCGTGGGATCCGTTCATCACGATCTCGTAGCGTCTACTCCACCTGGAGTTCCCTCGGGATGGCGGCGTGCAATTCCAGGCGCTCGCCCGTGAGGGGATGCACGAAACACAGCCGCTCCGCGTGGAGCAGGTAGCCCGTGTCCCCGAGCAGCCCCGGCTGCTCGGCGCGCGGCACGCCTCCCACGGCGTAGACGGGGTCTCCCTCCAGCGGATGCCCGATGAAGGCCAGGTGGATGCGGATCTGCTGGGAGCGGCCCGTCTGGATGTCCACCTCGAAGAGGGTGCTCGTCGCACGCCGCTGGAGCACGCGGGCCAGGCTCCGGGAGGCCTTGCCGCCGGGCATCGCCATGGGGACCATGCCCATGCCTGGATGCACCGCCTCGCCGATGGGCGCGGTGATGTCGTAGGCGTCCTGGGGGGCCACGCCGCTCGACAGGGCCCGGTAGCGCTTCTCCACCTCGTGCTCGCGCCAGGCGCGGGAAAGCTTCGCCGCCGCGTCGTGCGTGCGCGCGAAGAGCACGAGGCCGGAGGTGCCTCGTCCCAGCCGATGCAGGGGGCTCGCCTCGGGAAAGCGCTCTCGCACGACGTGGAGCAGGGTGTTCACGAGGAACCCTCCACCCGGCACCGTGGGCAGTCCGCCCGGCTTGATGACCGCGAGGATCGCCTCGTCCTCGTGCACGAGCGTGTAGTCGCGCGGCGTCTCCTTCTCCTCCCAGGGAGGCCGGTTCCACACGAGCCGTTGGCCGGGTTTCAGCAGCTCCTCGCCCGTCGCGGGGAAGTCATCCAACAGGACCTCGCCCCGGGCGATTCGTTCCCTCCACACCGGCTCGGGAGAGTGCCGGTAGGCGGCGACCAGATAGGAGAGCGTGGTCTGTCCCCGTGCCCGGGCACCGAGTTGTTCGCGGTAGGCATAGCCCGTATTGAGTGCCATGCCGCTAGCCACCCTCGAAGACGCGGAAGAACTCCCGGGGGGCGCGCTTCTTGCGCAGACAGCGGGTGGTGTCGCTCATGTAGCAGATGGAGAAGCCGCGCCGCCGGTGTCCCTCGCGGCTCGGGCCGGAGCGGTGCCAGAGCTGGTTGTGCAGCAGAATCACCTCGCCCGCCTGGACGGGCAGGGCCACGGCGCGCTCCTCGGCCTGGTGGGCCAGCAACTGCTCCTCCGGAATGACTCCCCCCATGGGCCGCGCCAGGCCCTGGCGATGGCTTCCCGGAATCACCTCGAGGCACCCTCCATTCACCGGGGCGTCGTCCAGCGCGGTCCAGATCTGCAGCTCCGGCTCCTGGCTCAGCCCCCAGAGCGTCCCGCCATCCTGGTGCCAGCGGATGGCGCCGCCCCCCGGCTCCCCCTTGTTGAAGAGGATGGCGCGGTAGAGGACGATGCCGCCCGCGATGCGCGCGCGCGCCACCCGCTCGAACAGGGGGTTGGAGATCCACGCGAGGAAGCGCTCGTCCTTCTCCAGCCGCTCGATCTTCCGGTACGCGAGCGACGGGCCCCGCCAGCCGAGTCCCGCGTCCTCGTACTGTCCCGTCCGGGCGTCCATCTGGAAGAAGAGCCCGGGGTCGGCGACGCGCCCGAGCATCAGGTCCTCGGCGCGCTCGCGCAGCGCGCCGAGCCCGTCGTCTCCGAGCACGCGTCCCAGGGGGGCGTAGCCCTCGGTGTCCAGTCGCGCGAGCGCCGCGCTGAGATCCATCCGCTCGGCACCTGCTCGCAACACCGTCACCTCGCACCCCGGGGGGAATCAGACGATCTCACGCGGGGCGAAGACCTTCCAGGTCCCGGATCAGCTCGGAGAAGAGGATGGGATCCAGGCTGCCAAAGGGCCGGCCGCCTTCGTTTCTCCAGAAGTTCTCCGTGTTGAGCGCCACGGTGCCGAGGAGCTGCTCGGGGGACTCGGAGAGCATGCCCGTGAAGAGGCCCGGATCGAGGTCGAGGTAGGCCACCAGGTTGGGCCCCATGGGCTTCTCCATCCAGCACGCCACGCCGCCGTCCTGAGGGGCGCCGCGCTGCCAGCCGCGAGCCTCCAGACCGAGCACCTTGCCCGTGGGCAGTTTGAGGCCCTTCACGCGCTCCAGGCTCTTGCTGTCCTTTTCCTCGGCGCTGGGGGCGTAGGTGGGGCGGCCGAGCTGGGGGAAGGGCTGGATGAGCTGGTAGTCGGCGAAGAGCTGGCTCCAGACTCCGGCGGTCTTCGCGTCCAACTCCAGGGCATGGGGCAGACCCACGAGGGCGCCCTCGGGCAGGGAGAAGGTGTCGTCGTTCGAGTCCGCGAGTGAGCGGTCCTCGGCGACGCGGAAGGTGGACTGCACGGCGCCCTCGGGGGAGTAGACGCCCCAGACGAGCCGGCGCACCACGTGGATGAGCAGGGGGTGCTCCACGAAGAATTGACGGAAGACGTCCGGGCTCCAGCGGCGGCGGGCGCACATGGCCAGCTCCAGGCGGAGAATCTGGGTGCCGGCGGCCACCTTGGCGTCCTTCTTGAGGGCCTTCCACTGCTCGGCGGCGGCGGTGGCCTTGTCCGCGTCGTCCTTCTGGGTGGGCTTGGGCAGGTCCTTGAGCCGGGTGCCATCCGAGTCCCGGACGAAGGGCTTCAACTGCTCATCGAAGCCGACGGTGAAGGTGCGCGGGCCGAAGTCCAGGGAGAGCGAGCCGCTGTCATCCAGTCCGAGGTCGGGCACGAGGCGGTCGGCCAGCTCCTCGCGGGTGAGGCCGCGCGCCTCGGCGATCTGCTCGATTTTCTCCTGGGCCTTCTGCTGGAGGCCCTTGAACTTGACCTTCTCGGCGATGCCGTTGAGGTAGATGAGGGTGACGTCGGTGCCGATGGTGGCGAGGATGTCCAGGCCGGTGACGGCGCGGGCGTGGGCGGCTTCTCCGGGCCACAGGCGGATGAGGGGCGCGAGCTTGCGGGCGGTGTCGTCATCGCCGAGCAGGCCGAGTGCCTGGAAGGCCCAGTTCTCCTTGCTGGGAGCACCCGCGAGCATCCAGGCCTCGAAGAGGGCCCAGGCGAAGCGGGCGAGGCTGGGGCGGTCGCAGGCGGCCTTCACCTGCTCCAGGCCCGCGTAGGGCTCCTCCAGGGTGGAGAAGGAGAGCATGGTGGCGAGGGCGTCGAGGGCGTCCGGAGGCAGCTTCGCGGAGCGGTCGGCGAGCAGGGGCGGGGGAAGGCTTTCGACGCCGAGCGAGGCGGGGAGCTTGGGCGGCTTCGCGGGAAAGAGGAGGAGGGGGTCGAAGGAGAGGACGCGGGCCACGGCGTCACGAGCCGGGGGAGTAGAGCGGGAGGCGATGTCCAGGACGGTGGCCTCGTGGCCCTCGGAGGCGAGCAGACGCAGGGCGGCACAGGCGGCGTCCTTGGCCTTGCCGGGCTTGCCGAGCGCGGGGACGAGGAGTCCGGCGGTGGCGTGAGCGGGGTGGCGCAGGAGCCAGCCGCGCGCGAGGGGACGGAACTTCTTGGTGTACTGGAAGGTCTCGGCCATCTGGGGGGCGAGCCCCGTGACGGCGTAGGGTGCGAGCATGATGGCGCTCTCACCCTTGGTCTGCTCGTACAGGTCCAGGAGGCTCGGCAGCGCGTCGAGCCCCAGCCGCGCGACGATGCGGGGCATCCAGTTGGAGCTCCACCCCCATCTCCAGAATCTCAGGTGGGAGATGTACTGGCGCGCGAGCGCCTCGGGCGCCTGGGCGAAGAAGGCGGGATCGGTGCTGCCTTCGTGCCGGGCGTTCCGCTGGCGGTCCTGCGTGTAGGTGTCCCGCGCGAAGGCGTGCCACTGCTCGTCGGTGAGTTGGTGGAAGCTCCTGACGTTCGGACCCTTGCGCTGCAACCACTCCGCCTGTTCACCCTCGCGCCACGCGAGGGCGTCGGGGAGCGCCGGGGGCACCACGCCGGTGAGGACGGGCAGGGGCTCGGGCTGGTGGCCCGCCATCCAGGGGGGACGGGCGAGCACGGGGGGCAACTGCTCGGGAGTGGCGTCGGGGACGTCCGGGCCGGATTGCTCCTGGAGGCGGGCGACGACCTGGAGCGCTTCCTCGGACTGTCCGGCGAGGAGGGACGGGAGCGTGGCGGCGTGGCGGCGCACGACGCTGGTGAGCAGGGAGCGCGCGGCGTCGCCTTCCTTCCCTCTCACGCTGGCCTTGGGCGCGAGCAGCCGCAGCGCGCGGTGGGGCCAGCGCACGGCCGCGTCGAGCAGGGTCCCCATCATCTCCTTGCCGTGCTCGGCGGACTGCTCGATCAGCAGCGCCATGGCCTCGTCGGAGTTGATGCTCGCGACGAATCCCGCCCACGCGCGGAGGAAGTCGGAGCCGGGATAGAGGCGTTTGATCACATCCTGGAACAGGGACAGGCTCGCGGTGCCCATGCCGTCGAGCATCGAGGGGATGTAGTCGACGTTGTCCTGGGTCAGGTGATGGGTCCTGGCGAGGGGCGTGAAGAGCGCCAGCGCGTCGGGCGTGGAGACGGCGCTCAGGAGGACGGGGTGTTCCTTCTCCTGGGTGTAGACCTCGGCCTCGGCGTGGACCCAATCGGTCTCGGTGGGGAAGAGGAAGGCGGAGGCGGCGCGCTGTTCGCCGGTGGTCCGGAGCGAGGCGGCGGCATCGCGTGCGGCCTGGTAGCTGGCGTCATCGGTCTGGGCGGCGAGCAGGGCGCGCAGGCGGGGCAGGCCGTGCAGGTGTCCTTGAGAGAGTCGGCTGTAGCGCGCGGTCCGTTCCTCGGTGTTGACGCCCCTGCGGGCCTTGGACATCAGACCTCCGGCCAGATGCATGTCCAGGGACAGCAGCAGGGCGCGCGTCGTGTGGACGGAGCCTCCGAGCGCGAACAGCAAGTCGATGCCGGGCTCGCTCCGAGGGGTATGACCCCAGCCCTCGCGGTAGTTCAGGAAGGTCAGGAGGACGGCGTCCTCCTCGGGCGTTCCGATGGACGGCTCGGCGGTGGCGAGCCGCGCGGCCACGGCCTGGCTCTCGGCGGTGAGGTTGCCGGGCTCCGAGTCCTGGGAGATGCCTTCGGGGGTGCGCTTCTTGAAGTCCTCGCGCATCAGGACCCAGGCCTTCTTCGGGGCCATGAGGGGACGGACGGGCACGGCCACGCCGCCCCGGCGGGGAATCACGCGGCGCAGGAGGTCATCGGTCCAGAAGATGGGCCCCGAGGTGTCGGGGGGGGGAGGCGGGGGCGCCGGGGTGGGGGCCACCTCCGGGGGCTTCTCCTCGGTCTTCACCTTCGCCTGGGCTTTCGGAGCGGAGGCCTTCGGAGCCGCGGGAGCGGGGGAGGCGGGAGCCGTCACTGCGGCGGAGGAGGTGCCACCGGCCTCCGTGTAGCCCTTCTTCTGTTTCTCGGCGATGAGCTTGTCGTGCTCGGTCTGGGCCTTCACGTCGGTGGGGAAGGACTTCTGTTGGGTCTGTCCGTCCGTGCCGATGCGTCCCCAGCGCACGGTGAAGCCGGTGCCCTGGAGATCGATCTCCCAGAATTTCTGCGATGAGCCGTCAGTGAACTCGAAGCGACGCATGCCTGTCTCCGCGAAAGGGGCGTCACCGTATCGCACCTGCTCACGTGGGGCGCAGTGCTTCCAGGTCCCTCACCAATTCGGAGAAGAGGATGGGGTCGAGCTGGTTCAGGGAGCGGATGCCCTGTTCACCCCAGGTATTGGGTTCACGGACCACCAGGTTCCCGAGGACCTGCTCGGGTGAGTCCGCGATGGCACCCGTGTAGATGCCTTCCTCGAGGTCGAGGTAGGCCATCAGGTCGGGGCCCAGGGGCTTCTCCATCCAGCACACCACGCCGCCGTCCTGGGGGGCGCCGCGCCGCCAGCCGCGTGTTTCCAGGCCGAGCACCTTGCCCGTGGGCAGCTTGAGTCCCGCCACGCGCTCGAGTTTCGTGGCGTCGCGCTCCGAGGCCTGGAGGGCGTAGCTGGGACGTCCGAGCTGGGAGAAGGGTTGGATGAGCTGGTAGTCGGCGAAGAGCTGGCCCCAGGCTCCGGCGGTCTTCGCGTCCAACTCCAGGGCGTGCGGCAGACCCACGAGGGCGCCCTCGGGCAGGGTGAAGGTGTCGTCGTTCGAGTCCGCGAGGGAGCGGTCCTCGGCGACGCGGAAGGTGGACTGCACGGCGCCCTCGGGGGAGTAGACGCCCCAGACGAGCCGGCGCACCACGTGGATGAGCAGAGGGTGCTCCACGAAGAATTGACGGAAGACGTCCGGGCTCCAGCGGCGGCGGGCGCACATGGCCAGCTCCAGGCGGAGAATCTGGGTGCCGGCGGCCACCTTGGCGTCCTTCTTGAGGGCCTTCCACTGCTCGGCGGCGGCGGTGGCCTTGTCCGCGTCGTCCTTCTGGGTGGGCTTGGGCAGGTCCTTGAGCCGGGTGCCATCCGAGTCCCGGACGAAGGGCTTCAACTGCTCATCGAAGCCGACGGTGAAGGTGCGCGGGCCGAAGTCCAGGGAGAGCGAGCCGCTGTCATCCAGTCCGAGGTCGGGCACGAGGCGGTCGGCCAGCTCCTCGCGGGTGAGGCCGCGCGCCTCGGCGATCTGCTCGATTTTCTCCTGGGCCTTCTGCTGGAGGCCCTTGAACTTGACCTTCTCGGCGATGCCGTTGAGGTAGATGAGGGTGACGTCGGTGCCGATGGTGGCGAGGATGTCCAGGCCGGTGACGGCGCGGGCGTGGGCGGCTTCTCCGGGCCACAGGCGGATGAGGGGCGCGAGCTTGCGGGCGGTGTCGTCATCGCCGAGCAGGCCGAGTGCCTGGAAGGCCCAGTTCTCCTTGCTGGGAGCACCCGCGAGCATCCAGGCCTCGAAGAGGGCCCAGGCGAAGCGGGCGAGGCTGGGGCGGTCGCAGGCGGCCTTCACCTGCTCCAGGCCCGCGTAGGGCTCCTCCAGGGTGGAGAAGGAGAGCATGGTGGCGAGGGCGTCGAGGGCGTCCGGAGGCAGCTTCGCGGAGCGGTCGGCGAGCAGGGGCGGGGGAAGGCTTTCGACGCCGAGCGAGGCGGGGAGCTTGGGCGGCTTCGCGGGAAAGAGGAGGAGGGGGTCGAAGGAGAGGACGCGGGCCACGGCGTCACGAGCCGGGGGAGTAGAGCGGGAGGCGATGTCCAGGACGGTGGCCTCGTGGCCCTCGGAGGCGAGCAGACGCAGGGCGGCACAGGCGGCGTCCTTGGCCTTGCCGGGCTTGCCGAGCGCGGGGACGAGGAGTCCGGCGGTGGCGTGAGCGGGGTGGCGCAGGAGCCAGCCGCGCGCGAGGGGACGGAACTTCTTGGTGTACTGGAAGGTCTCGGCCATCTGGGGGGCGAGCCCCGTGACGGCGTAGGGTGCGAGCAGACGGGCGTTTTCGGTCTTCTCGGTGGTCCGGTGGAGCAGGATCGGGAGCACGGCGAGACCCAGGCGCGCGGCGACGTGGGGTAACCAGGCCTCGCCGTTCCATCTCCCGGGGTACTGGTCGAGGTACTTGAGCGCGAGCGCCTCGGGGGCATAGGCGAAGAATGCGGGCTCGATCCGGTAGGTCCCCGGCGGGTTCCGTGCACCGGGGTGCTTGTCCCGGAAGGCGGTGTCCCAGAGTTCCGGCGTGTACGTCGCGAACTGATCGGAGTCCGAGCCCTTCTGGCGCAGCCACTCCTCGCGCTCGCCCTCGCGCCAGACGAGCGCGTCGTCGAGGGCGGGAGGCGTGACTCCCTCGAGGACGGGAAGGGCCTCGGGCTTCTGGCGCGAGCGCCAGGGCGGCGTGGCGAGCACGGGCGGCAGTTGCTCGGGGGTGGCGTCGGGGACGTCGGGACCGCTCTGGGACTGGAGCTGGGCGGCCACCGTGAGCGTTTCCGGCGACTGTCCGGCGAGCGCGGCCTGGAAGGAGGCGGGAGCCCGGCGCAGGAGGTGGGTGAGGATGTTTCGCGCGAAGTCTCCGTCCTTGCCCCGGATGGATGCCTTGGGGCCGAGCAGCCGCAGGGCGCGCTGGGGCCAGCGCAGGGCCGCGTCGAGCAGGAAGGCCGCCACCTCCTTGTGGCTGGCCTGTTCGATCAGCAGCGCCATGGCCTCGTCGGAGTCGAGGGCAGAGGTGGCCGCCGCCCAGGTGGGTTTGAACTCGGCGTTGATGTTCGGGTAGCTGATCAACACCTTCAACAACGGGAGGCACTCCATTCCCAACCCGTCGAGCAACGAAGGCAGGCAGTCGTGCTCGCCGCGGGTGACGTACCAGGGGTTGAGCTGGGGAAGGATGAGGGCGAGCGTGTCGCGATCCGCGATGGAGCAGAGGAGGAGGGTCCGCCCGTCGGGCTTGTTCACGAAGGCCCTGGCCTCGGCGTGGACCCAGTCCACCTCGGTGGGGAAGAGGTAGACGGCGGTCGAGTGCTGCGTCTCCAGGGTCATCAAGGATGCGGCGGCGTCCCGGGCGGCCTGGTAGCCGGCGTCATCGGTCTGGGTGGCGAGCAGGGCGCGCAAGCGGGGCAGGGCCAGCGGACCGTGCCGCTTGTATTTGTAGGGGTGGTCGTTCGGATCCGTGAGCGCCTGGGGTTGGCGGGCCATGATCCGTGACGTCTCGCCGTCGGCCATCTGCTCGTGCATGAAGATGTTCCGGGACAGGAGCACGGCGCGTGTCGTGTGGGCGGGCCCTCCGAGGGAGAACAGCAGCTCGGCGGCGAGGTCGGGCCTCGGCTTGTCCTGCCAATCGAGCTGCCGTTGGACGAAGGCCAGGAGCAGGGCATCGTCCTCGGGCGTACCGAGGGTCGGCTCGGGGTTCTCGATTCGCGCGGCGAGGTCCCGGGTGCGCGCGGTGAGGTTGTGCGCGTGCGTGTCCTCGAAGAGGGGGTTGGGAAGCCGTCGCCGCAGCTCCTCGCGCACCTGGGCCCAGAGCTTCTTCACGGGGGTGGGTGGGCGGACTGGAACGCGGACGCCACCCCGGCGGGGATGGACGCGGCCGAGCAGGGAGTCGGTCCAGAAGACGGGCCCGGACGGGTCTGGCGCGGGTGCGGGCACGGGTTCGGTCGCGGGAGGGGCCGTGGGTTCGGGCTCGGGGAGGGGGGCCGGGGTGGTCACGACGGCGGGGGCACCGCCCGCCTCTTCGGCGTAGCCCTTCTTCCGCTTCTCGGCGATGAGCTTGTCGTGCTCGGCCTGGGCCTTGTCGGTGGAGGCAAAGGACTTCTGCTGGGTCTGCCCGTCCGTGCCGATGCGTCCCCATCGCACGGTGAAGCCGGTGCCCTGGAGGTCGATCTCCCAGAACTTCTGGGAGGAGCCATCGGTGAACTCGAAGCGACGCATGCTTGTCTCCGCGATAAGGGGGGCGTCACCCTATCGCACCGGGGTGTGCCGGGGTTCTCCGGAGACGGGGGTTCCCGCTTTGCAATTCGCCGGGGGGTTGGGCTAGCAAGGTTGGACTGCCCGATGTCTCGGGCGTCTGGAGACTCGCCACCATGTCCGATGCCAACAGCCCCGCCGAGGGCAAGAAGCTGCGCCGTCCCGTGGAAGAGGTTCGCGCCGAATTGCTGGCCGACGCGGATGTGAAGGAGCAGGCGCGCCTGCTGCAACTCCCGGTGGAGAAGTACGTGGAGAAGATCCTCGACTACGCCGTCCACCCGGAGAAGCCGCCGGCGATCATGATCGTGCCGGACGCGGCGCTCAAGCAGCAGGACCCCACCGCGCCGACCGTGGCGGAGATCGAGGACTACCTGAAGAAGGTGGTCAGCGGCGAGGTGGTCGTCGATCCGGCGCACCAGGCGGATGGCTTCAACGCGGGGGAGAAGTCGGAGCGCTATGGCGCGGCGCTCGGTAGCGCCGACTCCCTCAAGGGCTCCACCGCCGAGCCTTCCACGAAGGATCTGGGCTTGAAAAAGGACTCGAATTTCAAGGCGTGAGATGGCCCCTCCCGGGATTCGAGTGGGCCAACCCCTCGACTTCCTTGGGGACTTCGAAATTCGTCGGGGATTTTCCGAGGATCAGGAAACAAATGGTCCCGCCGGTCCGAGAACCATTTCATCAGCAGCACACAGGGCCGCACAGCGGCTCTCTCGAAAAGGATCGGACCATGGGTTTCTTCAAGAGCATCGGTAAGGCTATCGGCAAGGTCGCCAGCTTCGCGGCGCCCATCGTTTCCATGATCAACCCGCTGGCGGGCGCGGCCATTGGCCTCGCGGGCAACCTGGCCAAGGGCAAGAACCCCCTGCAGTCGCTGCTGGGCGCGGCCTCCAGCTTCATCCCCGGAGGGGGCCTGTTCAAGAACGTGCTGGGCAAGTTCGCCGGTGGCGCGCTCCTGGACGGCGCGGGCGGCAACAGCCTGCTGAGCGGCGCGCTGAACCTGGCCACGGGCAAGGGGAAGATCACGAACGTGCTCGGCGACCTCTTCAAGAGCGTGGCGGGCAAGGGCCTGAGCCAGCTGGGTCTGAACAACGCGGCGGAGCTGGCCGCCCAGCGCATGGCGCAGACGCTGCTGCGCTAATTCAGTCCAGAGCGCTTCGACTCGCGGGCCCGGGAGGATGTTCCTCTCCGGGCCCGTGGTGTTTGGGGCGACCTTTGAAGAAACCCTTGCGAGCCGACCGCGAAAGTAGGGTATGAGCCCGGCCTCTCTCGACATGAGGACAGGTGGAGACGCGATGAGCCCATGGAAGGACAAGCTCCCGGAGGGATGGCGCCGGGTCCTGCAGGACGCCTTGGCGAACCCGGCGTTCACCCGGTTGCAGGCCTATGTGGAGCAGGAGCGGCAGCGGTACACGGTGTACCCGTCGGAGGAGGACCTGTTCTCGGCCTTCCGGTTGACGCCGTACGAGCAGGTGAAGGTGCTGGTGCTGGGGCAGGATCCGTATCACGGGGCGGGGCAGGCGCATGGGCTGGCGTTCTCGGTGAAGCCGGGAGTCAGGCCGCCGCCCTCGCTGGTGAACATGTTCAAGGAACTGCACGACGACCTGGGCCTGCCCATTCCCAAGGAGGGCTCGCTGGTGCCGTGGGCCGAGCGGGGCGTGTTGCTGCTCAACGCGGTCCTGACGGTGCGCGAGGCCACGCCCAACTCGCACGCGGGGCAGGGCTGGGAAGCCTTCACCGACGCGGTCATCCGAGCGGTGAGCGCGAAGGAGGAGCCCGTCGTCTTCGTGTTGTGGGGCGCCTACGCCCAGAAGAAGCAGAAGCTCATCGATGCGCGGCGGCACGTGGTGCTCGCGGGCCCCCATCCCTCGCCCTTGTCGGCGTCCCGGGGCTTCTTCGGCAGCAAACCCTTCAGCCGTGTCAACGCGGAACTGGAGAAGCGGGGGCGGGAGCCCGTCGACTGGCGTCTGTCCGGGTAACGCCCCCCCGAGCGCGTCGCCTCGTGACTGGTTAGAGTCCCGTCACCATGGCGAAGACCGCATCCCGCAAGGCCCCGGCGAGCCGGAAGAAGGCCGTCCCCGCGGCACCCAAGAAGAGCGCTGCTTCCCCCCCCAAGAAGAAGCCCTCGCCCGCGAAGGCGGTGAATGCCGCGAAGAAGCGCGCTCCTCCGGCCTCTTCGCTGCGCGAGCCGGCCGCCCCGGTGGCCCCGGCCTCGTTCTCCGCCGAGGTGCCCCTTCCCGACATGAAGGCCCTGCCCGCGGGCGAGCCCCAGGGGGCGGCCTTCCCCTTCGAGATCGATCCCAAGCGCATCGAGGAAGGCCTCCAGAAGCTGCGCGAGGAGGTCGTCCACTGGGCGAACAAGGGCCGCTACACGAAGGTGCGCTTCAAGTTCCGGGGCAAGCAACTGCTGCCGGACCTGCCCGTCGCCGCGGTGGCCGCCGCCGAGGGCCTGACCTTCTACTGGGGCGGCATCCTGCGCGCGCTCATCTTCACGGTGGCGGGTGGCAGCCTGCTCCAGGTGGAGCTCGTCAACGACGCGGACAAGCGGGTGCAGGCGGGCAAGGAAGCGCTGCTCGCCGGGGACCTGGACGAGGCGCTCGTCCTCTTCCGGGAAGCGCTCTCCATGGACCGTGACAATGTGGGGGCGCACCTCAACGTGGGCGTCGCCCTCAAGCTCAAGGGGGAGCGGGAGGCCGCGCTCGCCGCCTTCGAGCGCGCCAGGACGTTGGACCCCGAGGGGCCCCTGGGTGCCGAGGCTGAACGGCTCGCCGCGCCGCTGCGTCCCAAGGACTCCGTGGCCCAGACGGGGTAGGCGAGTGCCCGGCGACGACGAATACCAGATGCGCCTGGATGGCCAGGCGGCGCTGCTCGGGCCCGCCCGCGAGCGGTACTACCGGCTGGTGCTCGTGCTGGCCGAGTCCCGGTGGCAGGAGCGCTTGCGGCGGGAGTTGCCGCTGCTGCACGAGGTGCTCGCCCACCAGGGGGCGTTGGACGCGCTGCTCGGCACCGCGCTGCGCCGGGCCCAGGCCGAGGCGTGGCCGGAGAGCCATTCCACCGTGAGGGGCCTGTTCGAGGTGGCCTCGCTGCGCGAACAGCTCGTCCGGGACGTGGCCCGCAAGCTCGGGCGCGATCCCCACGAGCCCTTTGGCGTCCTGATGAGGGCCCTGGAGGACTGGCTCATCACCCTGCCGCGCGACGTGCCCGCCCACCTGCGGGAGGACACCGCGCGGGAACTGTTGCCGGACTTCCTGCCCGCGCTGCGCGACGTCCAGGTGTTTGGCGAGCGCCTGGAGTCCCTGTTCTCCCAGCCCCTGCTGCTCCAGGGCCGGCTGCCCTTCTCCAGCCGGCAGCGCGAGGAGCTGGCCCTGGGGTGGCCTCGGGGCGAGGCGGCCCTGGCGTCGCTCTGGCGCCGTCTGTCCGGAGTGGACGCGCGGGGCTTCATGGTGGCGGAACTGCGTGAGCGGGCGGCCCTCGCTCCCGCGCGTGTCCCGGCGACGGGCCCCGAGCACCTGGTGCACGCGGAATACTGGTACCAGGAGGCGCGGAGCCGGCTGGCGCGGATGGCCCAGGTCCGACTGGCCCCGCTCGAGCCTTCGCCCGCCGAGTGCCTGACGGTGATGTGGTGGCTCTTCGAGCGCGAGTACGCCCCCCAGGTGCGCCTGCTGCCCTCGGACACGCTTGCCGAGGCCCGGGCGGCCCTGCTCGAGGTGGCCTACGAACTGTGGGACGCCCAGCGCCCGGACATTCCCGAGGACGAGCGGTGGCCGGCTCCACGCTGGGCCCGCCTGGAGCGCCTGGCCGGACAGGCCGAGGAGGCCCGGAACACGCCTGGAATCGAGCGGCTGCGCGAGGCCCTGCGCGACCTCCTCCAGCGGTACGGAAATGGCGCGACCCGGACCCCGCGCGGATGGTGGACGACTCCCAGTCTGGTGGACCTGATTCACCAGGTCCGTGGAGTGCTCGGCTAAGCGTCCGAAACCCCCCTTCCAGGCGGTCTCCGGGCCCCCTTTCTGGCCGCCCTCCGTCACTGGGGCGTCTGTGTTGTTGACGCTGGAAAATCCGGGGGTTACGTACCCCTATCCTCTTGGAGAGGCCCCCTCGGGCGGGCCTGTCCCCTGACCCCACGAAATCATGGCCGACGACACCACCGACAAGCCGGCAACGCCCCCCGCGCCTCCTCCGGGCAGCGTGGGAGAACTCATCCCCGTCAACATCGAAGACGAGATGCGCCGTTCGTATCTCGACTACTCGATGTCCGTCATCGTCGGGCGCGCCCTGCCCGACGTGCGTGACGGTCTCAAACCCGTGCATCGCCGCGTCCTCTTCGCGATGAACGACCTGGGCAACCTCCACAACCGCGCCTACAAGAAGAGCGCGCGCGTGGTGGGCGACGTCATCGGTAAGTACCACCCCCACGGCGATGCCTCCGTCTACGAGGCCATGGTGCGGCTCGCGCAGGAATGGTCCCTGCGCTACCTGCTCGTGGACGGCCAGGGAAACTTCGGCTCGGTGGACGGCGACTCCCCCGCGGCCATGCGCTACACCGAAGTGCGCATGGAGCGGCTGGCCGAGGAGATGCTGGCCGACATCGAGAAGGAGACCGTCGACTTCGGTCCCAACTACGACGACTCGCTGCTCGAGCCGCTCGTCCTCCCCACCAAGTTCCCCAACCTCCTGGTCAACGGCAGCACGGGCATCGCGGTGGGCATGACCACCAACATCCCGCCCCACAACATGGGCGAGGTGCTCGATGGCACGCTGCACCTCATCGACCACCCCGAGTCCACCGTCCGCGACCTGATGCAGTTCATCCCCGGTCCGGACTTCCCCACCGCCGGCATCATCACCGGCCGCGAGGGGATCCTGCGCGCCTACGAGACGGGCCGCGGGCAGATCACCGTCCGGGCGCGCACGGAGATTGAAACCTCCAAGAAGGGCGACCGCGAGAGCATCATCGTCACGGAACTCCCCTACCAGGTGAACAAGGCGCGGCTCATCGAGAAGATGGCCGACCTGGTGCGCGACAAGAAGCTCGAGGGCATCAGCGACCTGCGCGACGAGAGCGACCGGCAGGGCATGCGCATCGTCATCGAGCTCAAGCGCGATGCCATGAGCGCCGTGGTGCTCAACAACCTGTTCGCCAGCACGCCCATGGAGACCACCTTCGGCGCGGTGATGCTCGCCATCGACGCGGGCCAGCCGCGCACGCTCACGCTCAAGGAATTGCTCGACCGCTTCATCTCGCACCGCCGCGACGTGGTGACGCGCCGCAGCCGCTACGAGCTGCGCAAGGCGCGCGCCCGTCGCCACATCGTCGAGGGCTTGCTCGTCGCGCAGGATCTCATCGACCTGGTGGTGAGCCTGATTCGCGCCTCGCGCGACCCGGACGAGGCGCGCTGGGGCCTCATGCACATCCTCTCGCCCTCGCTCTACGAGCACGAGCGCTTCCAGAATCTCCAGCGCATCGACTACGAGAAGGCCAAGGCGCAGATGGCGCTGCTCGAGTCGCGCGCGCGCGCCGAGGAGCCCAACTACTCGGGCCTGGAGCACCGCTACGAGGGCGCGGGCTTCAGCGAGGATCAGGCCAAGAACATCCTGGAGATGCGCCTGCAGCGGCTCACCGGCCTGCAGCGCGAGGAGCTGTTCCGCGAGCTCATCGACCTGGTGCGGGAGATCTCCCGCCTGGAGGACATCCTCGCCCACGAGTCCAGCCTGCTCAACGTCATCAAGGGCGAGCTGCGCGAGCTGCGCGAGCGCTACTCCGACAAGCGCCGCACGGAGCTCGCCGGCGCGGCGGAGGAGATCACCAACGAGGACCTCATCGCCGAGGAGACCATGGTGGTGACGCTCTCGCACACGGGCTACGTGAAGCGCTCGCCCTTGAGCGAGTACCGGGCGCAGAAGCGCGGAGGCCGCGGCAAGACGGGGGCGACGACGAAGGAGGACGACTTCGTCACGGACCTCTTCGTGGCGAGCACCCACGCCTTCCTCATGCCCATCAGCAACAAGGGCCGGCTCTACTCGCTCAAGGTGCACGAACTGCCGCTCGCGGGCCGCACGTCGCGTGGCAAGGCCATCATCAACCTGGTGCAGTTCGGCGAGGGCGAGCGGCTGGCCCAGGTGCTGGTGACGCGCGAGTTCGGCGAGAACCAGTTCGTCTTCTTCGTGACGAAGCGGGGCGTGGTGAAGCGCACGGACCTGTCGTCCTTCGCCAACGTGCGTGCCAGCGGCATCATCGCGCTGGGCATCGACGAGGGCGATGAGCTCGTCGCGGTGAAGATCACCGACGGCTCCAAGGACATCCTGCTGTCCACGGCCCTGGGCATGAGCATCCGCTTCCCCGAGACGGAGGTGCGCTCCATGGGCCGCCAGGCCTACGGCGTGAAGGGAATCACCCTGGAGGAGGGCGACGAGGTGGTGGGCGCCGACGTGGTGGAGAAGGACACCACCATCCTCACGGTGACGGAGAACGGCTACGGCAAGCGGACCCAGGAGACCGAGTACCGGCAGCAGGGCCGTGGCGGCAAGGGCATCATCGACATCAAGACCACCGATCGCAACGGCAAGGTGGTGGGCCTGGTCCCGGTGACGGACAAGGCCGAGGTGATGCTGGTGACCAACGGCGGCATGCTCATTCGCATGAAGGCGAACGAGATTTCCGTCATTGGCCGCAACACCCAGGGCGTGCGGCTCATCGCCCTGGAGAGCGCCGAGGAGAAGGTGACGGGCATCTCCATCCTGCCCGAGTCGGAGCAGAGCGAGGACGAGGTGGAGGCGGTCGAGCCAGCGGCCGCGGCGGCACTGGCTCCCGAGACCTCCGAGGCCCCCGCCGCGCCCGTTTCCTCCGAGACGCCCGGTTCCTCCGAGCCGGAGCCCGAGCCGAGCTGACCCACGCATGAACGACACCGGGGGCCGGGGCCGAGGATTCTCTCCTCCCCCGGCCCTCGTCGCGTCTGGCGGTGGGGGCCCTCGCGGGCGGGGTTCTGCCCGATATCCATCCCCCCGGCGCCAGTAGCCGTCTGGCTTTGGACGCTCTTCCGAGACTTGCTTGGATTCTTAGATTGCGGATCCAGCTGGTCTTGGCCGTCGTTCCGATTGGTCCATTGAGGGGGGTTCTCGTGCATTTTCCGTGTCTTCTGGCCGTGGCGGGCGTCGTGGTGTTCAGCGCGTGCGCTCAATCCGTGGAGCCGCCGTCGGGCGGCCCGCTCTCTCCGGTGTCCGTGCATCCGGAACGCCGGGGCATCGGGTTGCTCCCCCTGGACGCGCCTTCCTTGGATGCGTCCGCGGAAAAGGCCTACGTGCTGGACCCCAGGCGGTCGCTCGTGGTGACGGACGAGGTCATCCTGGCGCGCTTCTCCTTCGCGGAGGTGATGGAGCAACTGGTGGCGCAGGCCAAGGTGGCGAAGCTCACGCCCCTGCAGTTCTACCAGGAGTGGTGGGACACCCAGCGGCGCTCGCCCGGACTGAGCCTGGGGGGAGCGCACTGTGATGACCAACTGCTCGCGGATGGCACGTCGGGCCTCAATGGCTTCTCGTACGCCTGCCCTCGCGCCGAGGGCAACCAGGCGAAGGAAGACCCCTTCACGTCGCCGGCCACCAACCTCGCGGCGTATGTGCCCATTGGCCTCATCAACCGCTTCGACCTGGCGGCGAAGGATGGGCGTGATTGTGGCGAGTACCGCATCATCTTCGCGCGCCGTTCGGGCATGACCCAGGACAACAGCCGCAACCTGATCGCCTTCGAGAGCGTGCTGCCCAATCCCCAGCCCAAGAAGGGCGTGAAGGGCTGCCGCGACGTGGCGCTCTTCTGGGCGAAGTTGTCCAAGGAATCCGACGCGCGCGAGCGGGCGGATGAGCTGCACGACTTCTACTTCGAGGGCTACAAGGACTTTCCGCCCGTCCTCCACATCGACAACCTGGGCAACGCCCAGAATCGTCCTACCGGACAGGTGCGCACGAATCAGTTCATGCAGGCGTTGTGGACGCTGCGCGAGTTCCGCGTGCGCAAGCAGTGCGCGGGCAAGACGTGCGTGCTGCGCTTCGTGCCCGACACGGTGAAGGACAGCCCCGCCGGAGTGCTCTTCAGCGCCAAGACGATCCATGCCCGGCAGGAGGACTTCATCCAGCTCCTCTCCTCACAGGTGGGGGCGTTGACCGTCAATGATCTCTTCCGCTTCGAGTTCGTGAGCGACGCGCGCTTCGACAGTGGGCAGAGCCGTTCGAGCGGGACGGATGACCTCTACACCTTCCAGATGGGCAAGGGAGAGAGTCCGTTGCGCACGCGGGTCCAGGAGCGGCTGGACGCGCTGGGCAGCACGCTCACGCCCTACCAGATCGCCGCCCGGGTGCAGGCGCTCTCGTGCGCGGGCTGTCACCAGTTCAGTACGGGAGTGAACCTGGGGGGGGGCCTCATCTGGCCCAGCAAGTCCTCTTCGTTCGAATTCGTCCACGTGAGCGAGCGCACTTACGAAATGGGTCCGGATGGGCGTCGTTATGCCATCTCCGAGGCACTGGAGGGCTTCTTCATGCCACAGCGGCAACAGGTGCTGGAGGCGTACCTCAATGGCGCCGCGTCGTTCTCGGCCCTTCCGGGCATGGCGGAGGAGACAGGCGGCGAGGACTGACGGCCGGGGGCTGCCGCCTGGACGGGGGCCGGGCGGCCAGGCGGCCCTCGGAGGCTCACGCAATGGGAGGCGCCTTCCCTCCGTAGGGAAGGACATGAATGTCTCCGGTCTTCGAGTTCTCGGAACGCGGTTCTTCCGTTACGTGCGAGACCCCCGGGTCCCGCGCTGGCGGCGGTTCGCGGGCCTGTTCGCCGTGGCCTATTTCCTCTTCCCGCTGGACGTGGTGCCGGACTTCCTGCCCCTGGTGGGCTGGTTGGACGACCTGGGTGTCCTGTCCGCGGCGGCCTGGTTCATGATGCGCGAGGTGGAGCGCTACCAGCCGGGGCCCTCGGGATGGCCGACGCCAATCCCCGGCTCCTCGTCCGAGAGGACCCCGCTGCGCGGCGGCTGAGCGGGGACCCTCGTTCTTTCAGGCGTCAACGGCGGGCGAGGGCGTCCACGTGCTGGCGCAACTCCCCCTCGTTCTCCAGCCGCGCGGGGAGCCCGGCGAGGGGCCTGGCGGCCTGGGAGATGCGCCCCCGGGTCCGAGGCCCCGCGGACACGAGCCACGCCACGCCCAGGGCCAGCTCGGCCACGTCGGAGGCCTTGTCCAGGGACGGCATGAGCGCGAGCAGTGCCTCCACCGCCTTCTTCACCTGCGCGCCATGGAGTGGGTGGGTGCTGGTGATGCCCTGGCGCAGCAGCTCCAGCAGGGCGAGCGCGGTGGCACGGGCCTGACGCACGGGCTCGGTGCCCGCTCCCTGACCGGCCCACAGGCCACTGGCGAGCTGCTGCCCGAGCAGGTCCACGCCGCTCGCCTCCGGGGCCAGCTCATCGCGAGCGCCTTCCGATGCCTCGTGGAGCATCTGGACGAGCTCCTCCGCGGCTTCCGCGACCGCGCGCTCCTCCTCTCTGGCCGAGAGTTTCCTGGACTCCTTCTTCAGCAGGGCGCCCGCCGGAGCGGCGGACGCGGGAGCGGGCGCGGGAGGCGGAGGCGGTGCGGACGCCCCGGGCGGGGGCATCGCTCCACTGGCCATGGGCTTGAGGGGCCCCCCCCGAGCGGCGCCGCCGATGCCGGGGGCCACCGACCTGTTTCGGGACTTCTGGGGAACCGCTTCCTGCTCGCTCGGTGCCTGGTCGAACATGGCCCAGCCGGCGGGGGCATGGACGGGGATGACGCGTGTCTCGGGCTGACCCGAGGCGCGGCGCTCGCCCGAGCGCTCCTCCACCACCACGAACGAGGTGTAGGGCGTGACGAGGCCATGCGCGAGCGCGAGCTGGATGATGCGTCCCCGGAGGGACTCGGCGCGGCGGCCCACGAGCGCCGCGTCCTGCCAGCCCCGGATGCGCTCGGCGGCCCACAGCTTCTCCACCGCGGGCCGATCGCTCACGGCGGGGAAGTCCACGGGGATGGAGAGCGAGAACGTCTCCGCGCCCGCGCGCCCCTTGAGCACCACCTTGCCCTTGCCGGGTGAGGCGTAGCGGCCGAGGAGGCTCCACGGCGTGCCGTCCACGAGCGGCGGCGGCTCGGCGGGTGCCAGCTCCATGGCCTCCACGCCCTCGAAGCGCACCTCCACGTCCGTGACGCGCGGCGCGAGCGCGCGGGAGAACTGGGCCACCACCTTGTCGTCGATGCGCTCGCCGGGGTGGATGAACTCCACCGCGCCGCCCGTCTGCCGCGCCAGGTCCTTGAGCAGCACGTCACTCACGTTGGTGCCGATGCCAAAGGAATACAGGCGCGCCGTCTGGCGGGAGGCCAGCACCGCCTGGAGGATCTCCGCCTCGTTGCCCACCTGGCCATCGGTGAGCAGCACCACCACGCCGTCCGGCGCGGAGCGCACCGCGGCGCGCAGGGGCTCGAGCAGCTCCGTTCCACCGTTGGCGTGCAGCGCGGCCACCCAGCTGTCCGCCTGCTCCAGCGTGCGCTGCGTGAAGGTCACGGGCTCGGGCGAGAAGAGGCGGAAGGAATTCGAGAAGGCGATGACGTTGAAGCGGTCTCCCTCGCGCAGGTGGCGCAGGCACAGCCGGAGCGCGCCCTGGGCCTGGGGCAGGCTCGCGCCCTCCATGGAGCCCGACACGTCCACCACGAACACCACCTCCTGGCGCTTCGGGGCGTGGGCCATGCCCAGCAGGTCCGGCACCACGGTGAGGGCGAAGGTGCCCGGCTCCTCGCCCTGGCGGTGGGTGACGAGCGGCGTGAAGGGCGCGCTCGCGTCGGGGCTCCGGATGTTGAGCACGAGATCCCGATCCAGCGCCACGTGGGGCTGGGTGAGCGTCACGCGCGTGCCGTTTTCCACGCGGGTGACGCCCAGGGTGTGCGAGGGGCTCTCCACCACCACCTCGCGGCCGAGCGAGACGAGCAGCTCCAGGGTGAGGCCATAGCGCGCGTCGCCCACGGGCGGGGTGATGCGGTCCGCGTCGGGCACGCGCTGCGTGGGCTCGGCCATGCCCGGCGCGGTGCGGTCCCCCGAGGGCGTGCCGGGGATGTAGCGGGGCGCCACGAGGGTGGGCAGGGCCCAGCGCACGCAGCCTTCCTCCACCTGGATGGCCTGGAGGAATTCCACCTCCACGAGCGTCTCCTCGCCAGGCAGCAGGTTGCCCACCTGGGCGGTGAAGACATTGGGCCGCTCTTGATCCAACAGCGCGGCGCCATGGCCCGCCGTCACCGCGTCGTCGTAGGTCTGGAAGGCCTTCTCCCGCTCCTGGATGACGGCGCGCACGTGCCGTCCGGCGCACTCGAGCGAGAAGGCGGTGAGGGTGGCGTCGGAGGGCAGCGGAAAGACATACACGGCCTCGATGGGGGCGCGCTCGGTGTTGCGGTAGCGCTGGCGGACGCGCACCCGGGCATGGCCTCCCAGAAGCTCGCCCGTGACGTCCACGCCTTGAAGGGCCACCTGGGCACCACCGCGCGTATACAGACCAATCTTCTCGTCGTGCATGGCTCTACCTTTCCTGGGTCTTCTGGATGAGGGCTCGCAGGTGCTCCGCGAGGTCCCGGGTCTTCGCGTCCGCCGTGTCGGCCAGGTGCAACTCCAGCCCTGGGGCCAGCTCCCACCGGCGCCATCCCGTCGAGTGGGCGGGCGGCTCTGGAGGCGGAGCCACGGCCGGGGGAGGACGGGGACCGGGCAGGGGCGGCACGGTCGCGCTCTCGGTCTCGGCGAGCGCCCGGATTCCCTCGGCGTCCAATCGCGCCAGCTCCACCTGGATGGCATCGAGGGGCAGGAAGCGGGCCTGCAGGACGCGGATGGCCTTGAGGCGCAGCAGGTGCTCCTCCCCGTACACGGTGTCTGGCCCCTTGAAGGGGGGAGCGGGCAGCAGGCCGCGCTGGACGTAGTAGCGCACGGTCCTCGGGCTCACCCCCACCGCCTCGGCCAGCTCCGAGAGTTTCCATCCCACCTGTGTCTTCGGCGTGCTCACGAACATGACAGTAGGTCGCGACAGTCTTGGTGTCAAGATACCGCTGTCGATTCGCCACTGTCGGGATGCTTTGCCTGCATCCGGTGCCGGACGGAGCCGGGGAGGGGCGCGTTGCCGCTGCGGGAGGGCGTCCCTACGGTGGGGCGAGGTCCTTTCCAGGGGAGAACGCATGCGTCGTGCGCTGCTCATCGCGGTGGGTGTGGTGGTTGGGGTCGTGGCGTGCCGGACGACGCAGCCGCCGGGGACGGAGTTGGCGACGCCCATCCAGGGCGCGGGGGACGTGAATCCGGGCAGCATCGTTCCGGCCGAGCCTCCCGGGCCCTCGGGCCCCCTGACGTTCGGAGACGGGGGGACGCCCGCGGTCCCCGCGCCGTAATCCCCTCACGTCATCCTCTCGATGACAGGCGCGGACGGCTCGCGCACAGTAGCGCCCGTCGATGTGGAGAGTTTCAGCTCAACCCCCTCCGGGCGTCCGCTCCCGAGGCGCGGCGCGGCTCGCCCTGATGGGGGTGGGAGTGCTGGCGCTCGGGCTGTCGTGTGTCCGGAGAGTGCCCGAGGATGCGCGAGTGGAGACGACGGTCTACGTGGCCCGCAGGATCCGGACGTTGGACGCGGAGCGGCCCGAGGCTCGGGCACTGGCGGTGCGCCAGGGGCGGCTCGTGGCGGTGGGGTCGGAGCGGGAGGTGCGCGAGGCCGCGGGAGACTCGGCGCGCGTCGTGGACCTGGGGGACGCGGTGGTGGTGCCCGGGCTGGTGGACGCGCACGCGCACCTGTCGGGGCTGGGGCTGAGCCTGACGGCGGCGAGATTGGAGGGGGCCCGCTCGGTGGACGAGGCCATCCAGCGCCTCGTGTCCGCGCCGGCCACGAGCTTCCAGGGGGACTGGCTGGTGGGCAAGGGCTGGGACCAGAACGGGTGGCCGGGGGGCGCGTTCCCGGGCCGGGCCGAGCTGGACGCGCGCTTTCCCACGACACCGGTGTACCTGACGCGGGTGGACCACCACGCGGCGTGGGTGAATGGCGAGGCGCTGCGGCGCTCGGGCATCACCCGGGACACGCCGGACCCCTCGGGAGGCCGCATCCTCCGGGACGCGAAGGGCGAGCCCACGGGAGTGCTGGTGGACAACGCCATGGACCTGGTGTCGCGCCAGGTGCCGCCACCCACGGACGAACAGCTCCAGATGCGCTTGTCCGCGGCGCTCGAGCGGTGCGCGCGAGTTGGGCTGACGGGGGTGCATGACGCGGGGATGGACCTGCGCACGTTCCGGCTCTTGCAGACGTGGGACATCGCGGGTCGGCTGCCGGTGCGGGTGTACGCGATGGCGGACGGGCAGGGGGAGGAGCGGCACACGTACCTGGAGCTGGGGCCCTACGGCGGGCGGCTCCTGGAGATGAAGGCGGTGAAGCTGCTCTTGGATGGGGCGCTGGGCTCGCGAGGCGCGGCGATGCACGCGCCCTACAGTGACGCGCCGGGCGAGACGGGGCTGCTCCTGATGGAGCCCGAGGAACTGGAGGCGCGCACGTGGGCCTTCATGGAGCGGGGCTTCCAGGTGGGCGTGCACGCGATTGGGGACCGGGCGAACACGTACGTGGTGGACACGCTGATTCGCGCCGCGGCGGCGACGGGGACCCAGGCGCTGCGCCACCGGGTGGAGCACGTGCAGATCCTCCGGCCCGAGGACATCCAGAAGCTGGGCGCGGCGGGGCTGGTGGCGAGTGTGCAGCCGACCCACGCGACGAGCGACATGGGGTGGGCGGAGGCGCGGCTGGGGGCGAAGCGGCTCGAGGGCGCGTATGCGTGGAAGAGCCTGAAGAAGGCGGGGGCGGTGCTGGCGCTGGGCAGCGACTTCCCCATCGAGAACCCGGACGTGCTGGCGGGGCTGTACGCGGCGCGCACGCGTCAGGACGCGCTGGGCAGGCCCCAGGGGGGCTGGAGGCCCGAGGAGCGGCTGACGGGCGAGGAGGCGCTGGAGGGCTTCACGGTGGGGCCGGCGTGGGCGTCCTTCGCGGAGGGGAGGCGGGGCCGGCTGAAGGTGGGGATGGACGCGGATTTCACGGCGCTGTCGGTGGACCCGGTGGAGGACGAGGCCCGGAGGCTGGTGGACGCGACGGTGGTGGCCACGGTGGTGGACGGCCGAGAGGTGTACCGGGCGCCCTAGCCGAAGAGGTGGGAGCGGGCGCGCTCGGCGATGGCGACGACGGCGGGGTGGCGCAGCCGCCGCTCGACGGAGATGGCGTAGAAGCCCGTCTCGATGTCGCCGGTGCGGCCGAGGACGGAGACCGAGAACTGACGGCAGACCTCGGCCTCGATGACGGACGGGGCTGCGAAGACGCCGTGGCCGCGTTGCCCGAAGGCATTGAGGAGGGCGCTGTCGTCGAAGCCGCCGACGACGAGCGGACGGACGCCTTGGGCGTCGAACCAGGCGGTGAGGGCGCGCCGGGCCGAGGAGCCTTCCGAGGGCAAGAGCATGGGGGCGCCGTCGAGGGATTTGGGAAAGCCCCGGGCGAGGTGGGCGAGCCGGGGAGCGGCGAAGAAGGAGACGCCGCAGGTGCCGAGCAGGTGGTTGAAGGAGCGGACGCTGACGGGCTCGGAGGAGGGGGTATCGGAGAGGACGACGTCGAGCTCGTGCAGGGCGAGGGAGGCGAGGAGCTGGGGGAGGGGGCCTTCGCGGCAGGTGATGTGGATGTGGGGGAAGGCGTCGAAGGCGGGGTGGAGGAGACTCTCGGCGACGAGCTTGGGGACGACGTCGGTGACGCCGACGGCGAAGCGCAGGCGCTGGCCGGAGGGCAGGCCGTTGATGGCGTGGGTGAGCTCGTTGCCGAGGCGGAAGATGTCATCGGCGTAGCGCAGGACGGTGCGGCCGACGTCGGTGAGGACGAGGCGGCGGCCCTGCCGCTCGAGCAGCTTGTGGCCGAGCGAGTCCTCGAGGAGCTTGAGCTGGGCGCTGATGGTGGGCTGGGCGAGGCGCAGCTCCTGGCTGGCCTTGGCGATGGAGCCGGCGCGGGCGACGGTCCAGAAGTAGAGGAGGTGGTGGTAGTTGAGCCAGCTCACGGGGTTGCGCCTCCGGGGTGCACTGCTCCTGGATAACGGAGGAGCCCTGGGGACGGGAAGAAGGGGGGCGAGAAGAAGCCACTTGACGCCGGGGCCCAGGCACCGTAAATCGCCCCTCGCTTCAAGCGGTCGCGAGGCACGCCCAGGTAGCTCAGTCGGTAGAGCAGGGGACTGAAAATCCCCGTGTCGCTGGTTCGATTCCGGCCCTGGGCACACAGTTCGAAAAGTTCGAGGGCGCCAGACTCCGGTCTGGCGCCCTTTCTTTTTTCCTTCGCGGGTTACTGGCGCGTGAGCGTGATGGCGGTGCGCTCCACGTTGCACTCGGAGCTGAGGCTGGTCGACTCGAAGTAGCCGGTGAGCGTCTTGCCGGAGACCTCCCCATCGATCTTGAGGATCGTCGTGGAGCTGGCGGAGCCGGAAGCGGACGAGATGAAGCTGAGGCTCGAGTTGTTGACGAACGTGCCACTCAGGGTCCCGTTGTTGAAACAGGACGGCTTGTTGGTGCTGAGGGTCCCGGAGAGGTAGAGCGTCCCGGCCGACTCGGTGGTCTGCGTCACCTCCGCGGTGACTACCCATCCGGAGATGTCGCCCTTCCACGTGCCAGCGACTCCGTCATCCGAGCCGCATCCACAGACGGCGAGAGCAATAAAAAGAGACCAGTTCTTCATGAGGGGTTCATCTCCAGGAAATGGGGTTGTGCACCTGTGGGCCGTGACATCCAGCGCTTGGATTCCCGCCCAGGTGTCCAGGTGGGACATACACGATGAGTTCATCCTGAATCCATTCTTCACCGAGGACCTGAGCGGGCTCCTGTTCCTGGTGGCTCTGGGGCACATGGTGCGCTTCGGCCCGAGTCTCCGGCGATGGCTGTGCCTGGATGCGCCGCTGCGGGTCTTTCTCTCGAGCTGCTGGCTGCTTCGCCTTCGAGGCTATCCCATGTTCGAGGAGTGATGATGCCTTTACCCAGGAAGTGAATGAGGATATCCCTTCTCCAGCCTATGCGGAGGAGGAAGTACAGCGTGTGCGGGCATCTTGATGGCGCGCGCTCATCTGATGTACGTCGGCGACCTTGGTTGGGCAGCTGGGCTCTCATCATCCTCATCCTTCACTCCGCGTGTGCCACGAGTAGCCGCTTGGTGGGGCACTCCTACGAGTCGCCAGCGTCCCGAGTTGCTCCAAGGGAACTCGTCACCGTCGCTCCGAACGGCGACTTCGTGCCCATCCAGGTCACGGACGCGGAGTTCCGGGAAGCATTCTCTCAACTCGTCCTTGAGGTACCCCTGCGAGTGGCTATCCGCTCCGCCAAGCCAGTGGGCAGCCGACTTGTTCTCGTCTCCTGGCAGCCCGGTGGCGCGGAGGTCGACACCGTAGCGGGAGGCTATGCGCGCCTGTGTGAGAGACGCGGTACGCCGGGTGATTGTTTCTCGCTCATGGGGGACCTCTCTGGAGACACCTCCCTGGGCGACCGGGACAGGTTCACGCTGGGGCTCATTCTCGCGCTCACTCCAGCGATGGATGCAGCCGCGGGCGTCTTCCAGGACTTCTCCGCGAACGCGATGACGGCCCTGCTCACGGGGCTCTCCCTGTACCTCCTGGTGCTGATGGCACCCGAGCCCATTTCCAAGGGCATTGCCCTCGCGATGACCCTCTTTCTCTGGAGCTATCTGGGCACGGAGTTCTGGGGATTGATTTCCGCCACGGGACGGCTGTGGGATGAGACGAAAGCCGCCAGCACGTTCCGCGAACTACGTGTGGCGAGCGAACGGTATGCCCGGGTGCTCGGGCCCAATACCTTGCGTGTTCTCATCCTCCTGGCGACGTGGAAGGCGAGCTCGAAGGGGAAGGAGGCCCTGACTGGGGCCGGGCTTCCGCGTTTTCCCCAGGCGATCCAGAACGCCGCGACCGCGGGCCGCTTCCGTTTGTCCGCGGCCGCGTCCGAGGCGGAGTCGGTGTCCGTGATCGAAGGCAGACTCACCCTCACGTTGCCCTCCAGCTCGGGAGCCCTCCTCGCCATGCAACAGCAGGGTGAGGTCGAGCAGGGCGATATCCACCACATCGCCACCGTGGAGAATGAAAAATCCTCCCTGCGCGGTGGCCCCTGGACCCCGAGGTTCAAGAGATTCTTCGACAAGGCGGGTATGTCCATGGAGGACCCGGTCAACAAGGTCCGTGTCCCGGGCCACAAAGGACCTCATCCCAGGGAGTACCACGAGCGGGTCCATGCGCGGCTAAGGGAAGCTGTCAGGCGGTGCGAAACCACGGCGCAATGTCGCGAGGCACTCACCCGGGAGTTGAATGCGCTGGCGGAGCAACTCGGAAAGCTGGGCTCCGAACTCAACAATCTGGTCACCCAGACCCCGCGAGGTTAGGGGAGCGAAATGGCGAAGCGGTACTTCAAGCTGACCGATGACATGACCAGCCCGGAGCGTTGGTTGTTGGATAACGCCCTTGACGCGCAGGGGAACGAGGTGGGGTCGCGGCTATTCCTGAACGAAGAGCCTACTCGCTTTGACGGTCGTCTTCGAATCCCCATCTATCTCCCTGGTACTCCGCTCGACTTCTCATTCGCGGACGATGGGGACTTCCACGTGGTCACCGAAAAAGTGGCCAGCGTCCTGGCCGACTTGGCTCCTGACGACGTCCAGCTTTACCCCGCGGAAGTGGACTCGCGGCCCGAGCCCTACTTCCTGGTCAACGTCGCACGCCTCGTGAAGTGTATCGACGACGAGGCGTCCGCGGAGGTTCTGTATTGGAAACCGGAGGATGAGCGGCCCGATAAGGTTGGGCAGTATCGGGATGTGTACGGCATGCGTATCGATCCCTCCAAGGTGGGTGAGGTCAAGGTGTTCCGGCCTTGGGGATATCCAGGGACCCTCATCGTTGCCGAGGACATTAAGGATGCCCTTGAGCGCACCGGTGCCACGGGGCTGGACTTCACGGAAGTCACTGGCCCCAGTCCCATCAGCGAGGAAGAGCGCGCCTACAAGCGGAAATGCAACGAGCTTCTGGATCCTCCCTCCGCCGCCAGGGAACTCATCTGGCGTTCGTTGGGCTCGTTGGACACGTTGGCGAACACCCCCGTGGCGATTTGCAACACATGGCCGGCTCATCGACAACTCTGGCGCGTCGTCCATCGCGAAGCCGGACGTACTCTCCTTGTCTCGCATGGGCTCTCAGACCCTTTCATCTCCCAGATGGCTCCCTCCGTGGGGTTCGGTCTGGAACTCGTGGTGGAGGCGGACCAGTTCCTCGAATCCGTTGGGGAGAGCTGGCCCTTCATGCTTCTCGAACGGGTGGTGAATGAGGCAGTGGCCGACGAGCAGGTGCGCGAGCGGGCGAAGGCGGGCCTCTTCTCCCTGGCTATTTCGGGGATGGGCATGCCGAAGTCCCTGCTCACCGACAATGGCCAACTGGGCGTGCTGCTGGGGGTGGAATCGCACACACTGCCGAGACAATTCTCCACACCGTTCGGCGACGTGCGGCTCGTCACGGTCAAGGCCCTGCTGCCCACCGAATGGGCATTCCTGCGGGAGCGCGGTGCGGAGGCTCATGCCGGACTGGCGCGGCGTTTCGCGGAGAGTGGCGAGGAGCACCTGTCTCGCGCCAGTCGACGAGCGGTGGTGTAGTCGCGGCGGGCTGGGCTCCCCGCTCCCCTGGATGTGCGCACCCTCCCTCTCGACTCGCGCGGCCGAGGCGCATAGAAGACGCCCCTTCGCCGAGGACCCGGAATTCCTGGGAGGACCTTCATGAGCCAGGACAGACCCATCGAGACGGGTGGACCCACCGACGACCCAGTCCCCTCCGAGACCGCTCCCGCCGTCACCGCTCCGCCCATGGGCACGTCCGTCCCTCCGCCGGATGCTTCCGGCATCGGAGATGCGCCCACGCTGCCCTCCTCCTCGCTCCTGAAGAAGGCTCCCCTGGGGTCGTTGCTGCCCGTGGTGGACCCCGCGCACTACGCCCTCGAGGGGGAGCTCGCGCACGGCGGCATCGGCCGCATCCTCCGTGCCCGGGACCTGCGGCTCGGCCGGCCCGTGGCCCTCAAGCAGATGCTCTCGCCCTCTCCGGAGGCCGAGTCCCGCTTCGTGACCGAGGCGTTCGTCACCGCGCGGCTCCAGCACCCCGCCATCGTTCCGGTGCACGAGGTGGGTCGCTGGCCGGACGGCGAGCTCTTCTACGCGATGAAGCTCGTCTCCGGACGCTCGCTGGCGGACGTCCTCTCCGAGTGCGAGACGATGAAGGCGCGGCTGGCCCTGTTGCCCCACGTGTTGGCGGTGGCCGAGGCCATGGCCTACGCCCACTCCGAGCACATCATCCACCGCGATCTCAAGCCGGCGAACATCCTGGTGGGCGGGTTTGGCGAGACGGTGGTCATCGACTGGGGGTTGGCCAAGGATCTCTCTCGCGCGGAGAGCGACGAGGCCCTGGACTCCCTCGACCCCGAGAGTTCCTCCATGGACGGAGGCGTGACCCGGGTCGGCACGGTGATGGGGACTCCCGCGTACATGCCGCCGGAGCAGGCCGCGGGCCAGTCCGTGGACGAGCGCGCCGACGTCTACTCCCTGGGGGCCATCCTCTACCACCTGCTCGCGGGCTCCCGTCCCTATGCGGGGCACACCTCGGCGCAGGTGTTGGCGCGGGTGATGACCGGCCCACCGTTGCCACTCGCTCACCTCCAGGACGGCATCCCGAGGGACTTGCTGGCCATCGTGACCAAGGCGATGGCGCGTCACCCTGGCGAGCGCTACGCCACCGCTCGCGAGATGGCGGAGGACTTACGGCGCTTCCAGACGGGTCAAATCGTCGGAGCGTACGAGTATTCGCGGATGGAGCTGCTGCGCCGTTTCGTGCGGCGCAACCGGGGCGCGATGATGGTCACGACGGTGGCCCTGCTGCTGCTCGCCGCCCTGGGCGCGGAGAGCTTCCACCAGGTCGTGTCCGAGCGGGATGCGGCCCACATGGCCCAGCGGCGGGCGCAGACCCTGACCGATGAGCTCTTGCTGACGCAGGCTCGGGACTCCGTGGAGCAGGGACCCAACGAAGCCCTCGACTCGTTGCGCAAGCTCTCGCCCGGCTTCACGCAGTGGTCGGCCGCGCGGACGATCGCGGCGGATGCCCAGGCCCATGGTTTCGCCACCGTGATGCGGGGTCACACCCAGCCCATCAACGACATCGCCTTCACGGCCGATGGCGGGTTCCTCGTCTCCGCCAGCGACGATCGCACGCTGCGGGTCTGGGACCTCGGGCCGGGCGGGAAGCCCCTGCTCCTGCGCGCCCACGGAGACGAGGTGTGGCGCATCCAGATGCTCCCGGAGGGGCAGGGGTTCATCTCCAGCGACAAGGACGGCGTGCTGCGCCAGTGGAGCCCCGTCCGGGGCGAGGACGAGGTGAAGGACACGCTCTTCGCGACCTTGCCGGGACCCGTGTCGGCGATGACCGTGGGGTGTCAGGGCCGGTGCCTGCTCGCCGCCACCCGAACGGATGACCTGCTCTATTCCTGGGACCTCGCCACGGGTCAGGCCCGCACGTTCCACACGGGGGTCCAGGGAATCGAGGAGTTGGTGGCGTCGCCGCTCGGCTCCTGGGTGTTCGTGAATGGCCATCTCGACACCGCCTCGGCCCTGGGCGACGTGGCGCGAGGCACCTTCCAGGTGTTGAAGCAGGTCCGGCCCACCGTGGGGGGATTCTCCGAGGACGGCCGCCTCTTCACGGTGGATGCCCAGGGGGCGCTCCATGCCTGGCTGCCTGGAGCCGCTCAGGGGCAACTGCTCGCGCGCGAGCTGGGCTCCGGTGCGGCGCTCGCCTTCGTGCCGGACACCTCCTGGGTGGCGATTGGGACCCGGGAGGGGATGATCCGGCTGTGGAACTCCTCCACGGGTCAGACGCGGGAACTCCATCATCACCAGGGGCACGTCACCAGCCTGGATGTCACCTCGGATGGCCGCTATCTCGCCTCGGTGGGCGCCGACCGGACCGCGGTTCTCTGGGAACTCGCGACGGGGGAGTTCCGCGTGCTGCGAGGGCCCCGGCAGCAGTCCCGCCTCGTCCTGTTCTCGCCGGATGACCGGCAACTGGCCGTGGCCAGTTTCAATGGACAGGTGCGCTTGTTCTCCTTGGAGACGAAGCTCCACCGCGTGCTCTCGGCGGGGTCCGCTCCCCAGGAGGCGTTGGCGCTCTCCCCCGATGGCCGATGGCTGGCCGCGCTGTCCGGGCAGGGCGTGTTGCGGCTCCTCGATGCCTCCTCGGGGAAAATCCTCCTGGAGGCGCCCGGCATCGCTCCGGACGCGATGCACTTCTCCCCTCAGGACGGTCAGTGGCTGGCCGCGGGCGGGCTGGATGGACGAGTTGTCCTGTATGAGTCCGCCACCGGACGCGCGCGGCCACTCTCGCCAGGACATGCCACCCGAGTCACGGCGGTCACCTTCTCGGGGGATGGCCGGTGCCTCGCCACGGCGGACGAGAACGGGGAGGTGTGGCTGTGGGAGCCCTCCTCGGGGAAGGGGCACCGGCTCGGCGCGCACGGGGCGAAGGTGTGGCAACTCGCGTTTTCACCCGACAGCGGGCGCCTTGCCTCCGCGGGTGATGACGCAGCGGTGCGGTTGTGGAACGTGAGCACGGGCGAGTCCCGGCTCCTGAGCGGTCACCAGGACGCTGTGCGCGCCGTGGCCTTCTCCCCGGATGGCCAGCGCCTCGTCACGGGAGGCATGGATCACCTCGTGATCTTCTGGGAGCTGGAAAGTGGCCAGCGCCATTCTCGGAACGTGATGGGCGCGGGGGTCATGGAGGTGCGCTACTCGCCCCGAGGCGATGTGGTGGCCAGCCGCAACGAGAAGGATGGACGCGTGATGCTCTGGGACGCGCGAACGGGAGAGCCGTACCCCATCCCCCTGCGTGACCGCCACCAGGGTGATGTCCTGGGTCTCGCCTTCTCACCGGATGGGACGCGCCTGGCCTCGGCGAGCCTCGACAAGACCGTGCGGCTGTGGGATCTGGCCACCGGGGAAGGCCGCGCGTTGCGAGGCCACACCGGGCAGGTGGAGGCGGTGGCCTTCTTTCCGGACGGCGAGACCCTGGCCTCCACGGGTCAGGATGGCAGCATCCGGTTGTGGCCAGACAATCTGCCCCTGGAGCCGGAGCGCCTGCGCGCCTGGATGAATTCTTTCACGAGCGAGGAACAGCCCATGATGGATGGCTGGCATTAACCCTGGGGATTAGAGTGCGCGAGCATCCATTCGCATGAGGAGTTCCGCATGAGTCGTTCGCTTTCTGGTCAGGTGGCCCTGGTCACTGGCGCCGCCGCCGGCATCGGCCGGGCCACGGCCCTGGCTTTCGCCCGCGAGGGCCTCAAGGTCGTGGTCTCGGACGTCGACGTGGCGGGGGGCGAGGGCACCGCCGCGCGGATCCGCGAGGCCGGTGGTGAGGCTCGCTTCATCCGCTGTGACGTCACCCGCGAGGCCGAGGTCCGCGCGCTGATGGAGGGAGTCGTGGCGGCCTATGGACGACTCGACTACGCCTTCAACAACGCGGGCATCGACATCGAGAAGGGCAAGCTGGCCGACGGCAGCGAGGCCGAGTTCGACGCCATCATGGGCGTGAACGTCAAGGGCGTGTGGCTGTGCTTGAAGCACGAGATTCCGGTGATGCTCGCCCAGGGCGGTGGTGCCATCGTGAATACAGCCTCCGTGGCGGGCCTGGGCGGGGCGCCGAAGATGAGCATCTACGCCGCCTCCAAGCACGCGGTGATTGGCCTGACCAAATCGGTGGCGGTCGAGTATGCGAAGAAGAACGTGCGGATCAACGCGGTTTGTCCGGCGGTGATCGACACCGACATGTTCCGCCGCGCCCACGAGGCCGATCCGCGCAAGGCCCAGTTCGCCGCCGCCGTGCACCCGATCGGACGGATCGGCAAGGTCGAGGAGGTCGCTGGGGCGGTGCTCTACCTGTGCAGTGATGCCGCCGGTTTCACCACGGGCATTGCCCTGCCGGTGGACGGCGGCGCCACGGCGATCTGACCGGCGCGCGGGGCCTGTACCTGACGGGTCAGGCGAAAGAGGGGGAACCTACGTTCAAGGTATCGCGGTTCTACTACCTTTGCGGTAGATAGAGCGCATGGACAACAAGCAGCGACGCCTTTTGGGGGATGTGGCTCGGACGGCTCGCCTTCGCATGGGACTCACCCAGTCGGAGGTGGCCGAAAAGGTCATGTTGCAGACCGGTGTCTACGGACGTATCGAACGCGGAGGGATGACGCCCAGCGTCCTCTCGCTGCGGCGCATCTGCACGACCCTGAATCTCTCCTCGGATGAACTCCTGTGCCTGGCCGTCCCCTCCGACGAAAAGGTGAAGGTCCGGTCGAAGGCGCCTCCTCCCGCCGCCGGGGAGCACCCGGAACTCAGCCGCATCATCCACCTCTTGCAGGACTGGCCTCCCGAGCGCCTGGCGCTCCTGCGCAAGCTCCTGGACACGGCCGACTCCTTCCTATGAGCTACCCCTGGCCCTTGCGCCGCGCCGTCTCCGCTTCCTCGGGCGTGAGCAGGACGCCTCGTTCGAGCGGAAAGGCGCGCGTGTCCTGGGGCGAGGGTTTCTGGCGCACGAGCGCTCTCAACTCCGCGGCGGCCTGGGCGCGCCCGAAACGCCTGCCCTGCGTCCGCTGCCACGCGCACAGCTCGGCGCGCAGCTCCCCGCCGCTCTGGTAGCGGTCATCGGGATGGGGACGCAGCGCCTTGTGGAGGATGCGCTTGAGGGGCTCGGGGACGTCCCGGGCCACCCGCTCCACGTCCTCCGGTCCGAAGTGCAGGATGCGGTCGGCCAGCTCCCCCAGGCTCGCCCACGAGGCGCGCTCGGCCCGCACGCGCGCGTTGTACCGGGCCACGGCCGGCGACTCGCCCACCGGCATCGCCACGTCCGGAGGATCCAGCGGATAGCGGCCCGACACCATCTCCAGCAGCACCAGGCCCAGCGAGTACACGTCCGCCCGCCCATCGGGCTTCTCCTGGCGCATCACCTCGGGCGCGGCGTAGGTCGGATCCGCGCGCAGCCTCCGGGAGAGCGTCCTCGTCCGCCCCTCCATCTGTGAATAGGCCATGCCGAAGTCCAGGAGCTTCACGCGGCCCCCGTTCTCCAGGCGGATCTGCATCGGGTGGAGCGCCCGGTGGACGACCCGGAGCGGCTGGCCATCCTCTCCCTGGCTGTTCCAGGCGTAATGGATGGCGTCGGCCATCTCCGCGGCGATGAACACGGCGTGGGCCGGAGACAGCGTCCTGCCCTGGAGCAGGGCGGTCTCCAGCGCTGTCTGCAGGAAGATGCCGGGGTGGTACTCCATCACCACGTAGGGCTCGCCCTGGTACTCCTCCAATCCATACACCCGGGCGATGGCGGGGTGGTCCAACTGCGTGGCGAGTCGCACCTCCTCGAGCGCCCTGCTCCGGCGCTCCTCCCCGGCGGGGGTCGTCACCTGCTTGAGGGTGACGAGGCACGGAATATCCATCTCGTCCAGGGACGTGCGCCGGGCGATGACCAGGGGATTGGACTCCTCATGGTCATCCAACAAGGTGGAGACGTACGTGTAGCGGTACTCGGGTCCCTCGAACAGGAGCCCGTCGGGGCCCTGGGGACGCAGCAGGGGAATGGGGTTGTCTCTGGATGGACCTGTCACGGGATGTCCTCGAACGCCGGTTCTTGGCTCGCTCGGCGCCGGAAGACGGTATTTCGGCATGACCGATCAGGTCAAGTCATGGCGCGGACCTTTGAAGTAGGGTGGGGCCCTTTCGCGCGGTTTCGGCCATGGCCGTCATGAGGTGAACCGCTTCCGAGGCCGCGAGCACCGGCAGCGACCAGCGCCCCAGGTGCAGCGCCGTGCCCAGCCACCGACCCTGGAGAGGGCCAACGAACACGACCCTCACGGAGTTCAGGCGCCGGGCACTGGTGAACCGCCGCTCGCGAACGACTGTCGGGTAGGACGCACAGCGCTGGACGGTGAAACAAAGCGGGCGGAGTGGACCACCGACGAGATTGGATTGCGCAGGCCCATCCGGCTCGGCGCTCCCTCACGGGGACTCACTTCAACTGCTCGTAACAGTCGTGGCACAGCGGCTTGCGCATCGTCGCGGGGTGCTGTGCTCCACAACGATGACAGTAGCGATCTTCAAAGTTCTCGTTCTTGTACCGCGCCCACTGTGCGTAGTCGTCAGCACAGTAGGGCCGCTCTAGGTTGAAGGAGATGGCATCGTCACACCGGAGGCAATGCCCGCGAGCCGCTGGCGTCCTGACGCGAGCAGCTCGCCTCTGACTGGCGCCTCGCGCGCTCCGCTTGCTTTGGGTCCCGCCCACATGAACCAGTTCCATGTGCCGCTCAAGTGACTCCACGTAGGCGGCTGTCTGCTCCGACAGCGAATGCGCAGCCTCGAAGAGGACACCCACTTCGAAGCTGTTCTCTCCCGAGCTCGAATAGAAGTTCATCGAGGTCACGACGGTCAGCGACTCGTTGCGGTATATCTTGGAGTGTAGCCGGTCGATGGCGGCCAACGTCACGCCGGCGGCCGCGAGTTCCCTAAACCATCCGGAGCCACGGTACTCGGCCAATTTATCCTTGCGAAAAACCACGCGGACCTGCACTTGCCGCGAATCTGCGGCATCGTGGAGTTGACGCACGAAATCATCGGTTGGATCGATGTAGGGGGAGACGATAAGCAGCTCTTCTTCCGCGCCCACGATCAATTCACGAACCTTCGTGTAGATGGCGCCGTCCGTCAGCAACCGCGGAGCACTTCCGAAAACCCCCAAGAAGCCCATCTGTAGTCCTCCCTCCAATGCAGTGCTTCTTGTAGCAGGATGCGACAGGGCGCATGCGCCTATTCAGTCACGAATCCCGGAAATACCCCCGCGCCGAAGCTGACACGAACCCACCGTGTAGGGTCTCCTCAAGATCTTCCGCGCGAAACCAGGATACACTCCGCACCATGCCTTTGGATGGTCTTCCAAGCGTCGCGGATGGAGGAGCGCCGCGCTACGCCGCCGCGAACCAGACGCCCCATCTCTACCGGGCCCCCATCCCGCGTTTCCTTGTGGATGTGGACTCGGGCAGTCTGCCCGGCTTGCTGGAGAAGCGGTTCGAGCAACTCGAGGGTATCCATCCATCGAGTGGCGAGCGGTTGGCGTGGAAGAACTCCCTTCCCGCGCTGGCGGAGGTCTTGCGTGATGAACGGCTGTGCCGCTCGGAGATCTTCGTCGAGTTGTGGATGCCCATCCAGGGCCGCCGCTGTGACGCCTTGCTGACCGGGCGCAACGCCGATGCACAACCCTCGGCCGTGGTCGTCGAGCTCAAGCAGTGGACGAGCGTGGGCAAATCCCAGTGGCCCGAGGAGATCTCCCTCCTGAACGACAGCCGACCTCACCCCTCCGCTCAGGTGAGGGGCTATGTCGACTTCCTGCGCTACTACCACTCCGCCTTCGTGACAGAAGGCGTCCACATCACGGGTTGTGTCTGGTTGCATGCGATGGAAGACGCTCGCGCCGTCTCCCTGCTGCGCAATCCAGGTGCGTTCGGAGACATCGCTCGCGAATACCCCCTGTTCATGAAGCGGGAGCGGGAACGGTTCGTCCTCTGGCTCCACGAGCAGCTCGGGTATGGGGAAGGGACACGTGCGGCACAGCTCATCGCCACGGGACATCCTCGCCCGTCCGAGAAGCTGCTCGACATGGTCGCGCGGACCATCCAGGGCGAGTTCGAGTGGCGGCTCCTGGATGTGCAGCGGCAAGCCTACCTGCGCATCATCACCGCAGTGGAGGAGGGCCGCGCCCACGGCACTCGCACCGTGGTCCTGGTCAAGGGCAGTCCTGGAACAGGCAAGAGCGTCCTGGCGCTCCAGCTTCTAGCGCATGGAGCGCGCAAGGGCTGGCGGGTCGTTCACGCCACGGGCTCGCAGGCCTTCCAGACCAACCTCCAGGGCAAGACGCTCGCATTCGCCGCGCGGCTTCACCAACAGCTCCAAGGTGTCCGCTTCAAGAAGCAGATGCCCGTGGACCAGCTCTTCTGCACCTTCGCGGAGGTCGCCAAGGCGGGAGCCCGCCAGAGCCAGGTACTGGAGCTGGTGGTCGCGGACGAGGCACACCGGCTCTGGGACTTCCGTCGACAGAAGTTTCCGAACGGCACGATCCGGAACCTGTCGGACACGCCGATGATCGAGGAGGTCATCCACGCCAGTCAGGTCACGGCCTTCTTCCTCGATGACCATCAGGCCGTGCGGGCGGGCGAGATCGGCCATTCGAACGTCATCCGAGAAGCGGCCCACCGGCTCGGCGTACGGCTCGTGGAACTGGAACTCGACCTCCAATTCCGTTGCGGCGGGAGTGAGGGCTACGTCCAGTGGGTCGACAGGCTGCTGGGCTTCTCCGACCAGGGGGACCTGTCCTGGCGGACCCAGCAGGCCTACGAGGTCACGGTGGAAACCGACATGCCTCGGCTCGACCGACGGCTGCGCACCCTGCAGCACCAGAACTACCGCTGCCGGATCATCGCGGGCTACTGCTGGTCGTGGTCCCCGGTGGGAACCGGACCAACGCGTCTGGTGCACGACGTGAAGGACAAGCGCTTCGGTGGCTGGAGCGCCCCCTGGATCGAGAAGACGGGACAAGGGCGCAAGCCCCTGGAGAATCAGTACTACCGCTGGGCCAACGAGGACGCCTACTACGAGCAGGTCGGCTCGATCTACTCGGTGCAGGGCTTCGAATTCGACTACGTGGGTGTGCTCTGGGGAGAAGATCTCGTCTGGCGAACGGACCGGTGGGTCGTGGACCTGACCAAGAACAAGGACAAGACGTTCAAGCGAGACGTGCGCAATAACGAAGCCGAAGCCCAAGCCAAGCTGCGCAACGTCTACCGGGTCCTCCTCACGCGAGGAATGAAGGGCTCCCACCTCTTCATCCTGGACGCGGAAACACGGGCCCATGTCGAGTCCATGCTTCGCGCCCAGCACGCGACGCGGGTCGCCTGAATCCGGTGGAGCACCACCGCGCGAAGAGCGACACCTGTTGGAAGTGCAGGCCGGCGCGGAGCTGCTCCACGCGCGCGTCGGACATTGTGAAACCAGATGGCCGTGGCGATGCCGCTGATGCCGAGTTCAACTACCAGAACCGCGGGACTCGCTCCAGAACGAGCCTCCGGTTGTACACCTTCACCTTCGCCTTCGACCACTCTACTGGTGGGTGTTGGCACGAGGGGCCACGCTCGTCGGCTTCGGTGTGGCTCGCGTGTCCCCGACAACCCGCACGGCCTCCAAGGAGTGCTCATGACGCCGGGTGCATCATGAGCCGTACGGCTCGACCGCCGCTCAGAAGATCTTGACCTCCGCGAGGCTCAAGGGCCGGGGGAAGCCATTATTGTTCAGTTGGACCCTCACGTAGCGCCCCATTTGGTTGAACTCGAAAGAGGTGACCCCGGAGGCCGTGCCCGGAAACTGGATCGTGGTCCAATCCACGCCATTCGCCGAAACGTCGACGTGGAAGTTGCTCAATCGTTCGGTGCAACAGTCGGTACGATTCCAGATCTCGACCCGGCTGATGAAAATGCTATTGGCCAGCCCGACCTGCCACCAGGGACTATACTCCTCCGCTGTGTGCGTCACGGAGTTGAAGGCGTAATTCCCATTGGTGTCTCCGTCCACGGCTCGGCTCGCATCTCCTGCATACGCGGTGGTGGACTGCAACACCACCTGCTTGTACGCCCAGTTGGGTTCGACTCGAACCTCCGTCAGGCTCAGCGGTCTGGCCACGCCGGTATCATTCAGTTGGATGCGCACGAACCTGGCCGCGGCATTGCGCAAGTCCAGTGTCGTGGGGCCGACAGGGGCCGTCCCCGGGTACTGGGCAGCCGTGGTCCAGCTCGTTCCGTCCAACGACACATCCACATGGAAATTGCTCAGCCGCTCGGTGCAGCAGTCGGCGCGGTTCCAGATCGTCACGTGATCCAGCCACAATCCCAGACCGAGGTCCGTCCACCATGCCGGCGTGCGCTCCTCCAGGGTGTGGGTGACGGATCCCTCGCCCCAAAAGCCGATGTCATTCCCATCGGTCGCGCGCGGGGCCGCTCCGCCGTACGCCTCGGATGATTGGGCCGCGGGTTTATCGAACGTGAAATTCCTCACGAGCTTCGTCTTGTCTCGCTTGACGTCCGGCGTCGAGGGCCCTTCTTCCAAGGGATATTGGCCGAAGATGGGCGTGCCGAGCTGGCGATTGCCCCAGCGTCCCTTGTACGCGGAGGGGAAGCGCTGATTGTACGCATTGGCCGCGGTATTCGGCGGACTGGACGGTACCCAGTAGGGAACATCCGGCCCGGCGTTGTCTCGCCACACGATGTTCTCCCAGGTGCGCCACGGAAGACCCATCGAGGTTTCATCGGTGAGCTTGGCGACCACGATATCCTTGTAGACGTGACTGCCAATGTGCCCCCAGAGGCCATGGGAGCCCTCGGCGGCAAAAGCCACCGGATGGGGGTACGCCTCATTGAATGCTCCAATGCGCAACCCCCCCTGGTCGTTGGCCCAGAAGATCGCGTTGTCGAGATTCCAGACGCTGCCCTCCCCACCCTTGAAATAGGCCTTGCTCGTATTGCCATCGTCGGTGTTGTGTGCGCCAAGGAAGAGTCCCGTCGGCTTGCCGTTCGTGAACTGGATCGTCAATGCCTCCCAATCGCCCACGTGGTTGCCGAACTGGGTTACGACCTTCTTCCCGAAGTTGTAGGGGTAGAAGGTGCTGTACTGCGCGTTGAAGCGATTGGTGTCCACCGGGTAGAGCGACACGTAGATGGGAACGGGCTTCTTGAGCCAGTCGGGAACGACTCCGGGCACCTGGAGCGAGGGCGAGAGCGGCATCCCCGAGGAGGGGAGCTGGCCGTAGAAGAACTCCAGTTCATGCGTGGGGTTGCCGGACGGAATCTCTGTTCGCGTCGTCAGGTGGCAAAGGTCCTTCTGGAAGTCCACCGGCAGGTCCATGTAGCGGATGCCTGGACGCCCCATATGGGCAGCCGTCGCGTTGGGGTACGTAAAGACCGAGTTCGACACATTGGCGTTCTCGCAGTTGACGTAGGTGTATTGGTCGAAGAACTCGATACTCGACGGAAAGAAGCGCTCGCCGCTCGCGAAAAAGATCAGCGGCGCATACCTCGTGGCGACTGCCCTGGCGTTCGCGACATTCCAGGTCCCTCCTTGCGCATGCGCTGAAAATGACGCCAACAGGATGAAGCCAAGATGGAGACCCCAAATGGACTTTCTCATTCATTCCCTTTCAACAATGGCGCTGCGGAAAGCTGGGCGTTCCACCATCGTCCGACCATGCACCGCCCAGGGGATGGACGTCCTGGAACCGAGGTGCCAGGGATTGCACGCATGAGGCGAATCGGTGTTCGGCTCTCTCATTCGTTCGTCGAGGTTGAAATACTACAAATTCACGCAAGAAACAGCTAGACCTGTTCTCGAGAGAAATGCAGAAATCCGTTTGTGCTGAAACGTCTGCCTTGCCTCGGGCAGACGAGCCGAAGGATTACCCCACCGTCACTCGGCAGGTCTCCACCGGGCAGGCGTCGCTGTATGACCCGTCCACGAACGCATGGATGTCCGGGGGGGCGCTGACGGCGCCGCTCTCGGCCCATGCCGTGACGTTCCTGCACACGGGACAGGTGCTGGTGACGGGCGGCTTCACCTCCGGTGCCGAGGTCACCACCGCGCAGCGCTACACGCGCTGATGGGCCGTGCCGAGGCTGGGCCTCCTGAACCCCGGCGCGGAGCCCTGGACGCTGGCGGGGGCGGCGCTGGTGGACTCGACCGGGGAAGAGGTGGCGCTCGTCGCGTGGCGGGAGGCGCCCGTTCCCCCGCATTCCTTGGCGCCTTCTTGCAGCCGGGCGTCTGCTCCCGCCGCCACGCCTGCGACGTCGGCTCCGACACTCGCTGCCTCTCCACCTCCATGTGCAGAGGTGTCCGTGAAGCACCGGGCGGAGCTGCGGCTGGCCTACACGCACGCCACGCGGAGCGCCGCGCGCGTGGTGGACCGGATGTACGAGGCGGCGGGAGGCACGGCTGTGTACCGCACCAGCCCGTTGCAGCGCTGCCTGCGAGACATCCACGTGGCCACCCAGCACGCCATGGTGGCCTCCTCCACGTTAACCTCCGCCCATGTCGACCAGCGCTCTCGAAACCGGGAGCGAGCGCCTGCGTGAGGTGCTCGAAACTCCCCGCCGGGCCTTCCTCCCGCTACCGGACACGCAGGTCATCGAGCGTCCGGGCTGGCTGCAGCTCATCACCCCCTCGCTGCGCCAGGGTGGCCTCAACGAGGTGACCTTCTCAGCCCTGGACGAGAAGGAAGCCGACGCCGTCATCGACGAGACGCTCGAGGTCTACCGCCGCCTCGGGCTGCGCTTCCGTTGGAGCGTGGGGCCGGACAGCCGGCCCGCGGACCTGGCCGAGCGGCTCGCGCGTCGCGGCCTGCGCCAGAGCGAGGTGCTGGGGATGATCCGCGGGACCGCGGCGGCACCGGCCGAGGCCGGGGGGGACGTCACCGTGGAGGAGGTGGACGAGCACACGGTGGAGGAGTTCTCGCGAACCATGGCCGCGGGCTGGGAGATGGACCCGGAGCCGATCACCGCGTTCAACCGGACCGTCCTCGCTCACCCCAACCGCCACCACCGCCTCTTCCTGGCGCGGTATCGGGGTGTGCCCGCGGGCACGGCGGGGCTCGTCACCTTCGAGCGCTCCGTGTACCTGCTCGGCGGTGTGGTGCTCCCTGCCTTCCGCGAACGAGGGCTGTACCGGGCCCTCGTCAACGCGCGGCTCGGTTACGCCGCCGGGCGGGACATCCCCTTCGCCACCACCCACGCCCGCGCGAGCACCTCCGCGCCGCTCCTGGAGCGCCTCGGCTTCGAGACGCTCTGCCGATTCGAGGTCTTCTCCAACGACTGACGTCCGGGGCCCGCGGTGCGCAGTGCGGCCTCGATCTTCGAATTCGAGCCTGCCCGCTCGCCACTGCTTCAGCGTCATTTCCGCATCGAGCCGCACGATACCAGGGAGGGTCGTCAGCCAGTCGCGCCAACTCAGCTTCCGCGGGCCCTGGAGCGAACTCCAGGACGTGTGATGCCGCACCGATACGACTCGCTTGTTCATCACCTCTATGTGTAGCTGCAGGAGGTGTCGAGCGTGCTGGTACGGGCTCCCTCGCGAGCGACCAGGCGACCCAGGGCGCGACAGAGGGAGCGCACCAACCATTGGGCAGGCTCATCAGGTCATGGCATGGGGCTTGAGGGGAAGTGCAGGTTCTCGAGCACTACGGTTTCGGCGTCGGCTTCCTCCGCCCACACCTTGAGCGTGAAGGGTCCTTGGGCCTTGCCCTCTCCGGCCTCTGCTTCCACGATGAGGTGGAACGACTTCCCGGGAAGGATGGGCTCCGGACGAATCATTCGCAGGCCCAGCAGGGGGACTTGTTTCTCGTCCAGGAGCGCGGCTCCGGCGGGGGTCCAGGTCCGAGTACCCCGATTGAGGAGTTCCACGTTCAGGGCTACGCGGCTTAGCCCTCGCGGTCCAATGGCGCGGTATCCGATTCCCCCTTGCCTATTGATGAATGTGCCTGGGTGCCCCGTGACTTCCTTGAACTCTTGGGCGAGGACCCCTTGCTTGCCGATCCATTCGTGGGCGATGAGTCCGATGAGGCCCGCTGAACCGCCACATTCGTTCTGGATGCGCGCCTTCTCCTCCTGGCACCGCTGAGCTTCGGCTCTCGCTTGGGATTCTCCCTGGCGGTAGGAAGCCAGCGTACGTGCGTGGCGGAACACTTCCACCTGGCGTTCCGCCTGAGAGGGATGTACCACCAGGAGGAGGTTGATGCTGGCGGGAGCATCGCCGTCCCGGAAGTAGACCGTGACGGGCACTCGTGCTCCATCGTGAAGTGCCTCGGAGGCCACGAGTGTCAGGGTGTCATCCGTTACCATCACCCGGCGAAAGCGCTCCTGGCCCTCGATTTCCACGCGTGCCAGCCTCGTGTCGAAGAACAGGTTGATGGCCAGTTCAGGCCGGATGCACACCTCCGGGGGGTCGTGGGATGCATCCGCGTCCAGTTCGATATGGCGCGTGCTTGTTTCGCAGGCGGGGAGCGGCGTGGGCGAGGGTTCGGCGAGCAGGGCCATCCCAAGCAGGAGCGTGCAGGGCGAGACGAACACGGGGCGGGAACCTCCCGGATGATGGAGATGAGACTGGAGACGTGGGCTCCAGCATACCTTCCTTTCCGGTCAAGTCCCTTCCATGGGCTCTACTCGAAGCGCTTCACTATCTTCACTTTTCCCATGGGGCGAACTTTGGCGTTCGCCCCTGGTGTCTCGTATTCGAGACCCCTCTCGTAGTAGTCACTGACCAGATCCATACATACGGTGAACGCGTCTCCCTTGGGCGTGACCACCTGGGTGATGCGGCCATAGACGCGCTCCTTTCCAAGGAAGAGTTGTCCCGAGAGAGTGCTTCTGTCTGGGAACACGGTTCGCCCATCCATGGCGTTCAGTCGACTGGCCCCAACATCCCAATCACTTGACAGCTCCAAGGAGATAGGGCCTTCCCTCACGGGAACCGGGTGATGGGTACTTGGTTCGAATCCAGGCAGGGACGCGTAATGGATGTCTCCCATCTTGAGTCCGAGCGTTTCAGTCATCGTCTTGACCGCTCCCGCCGGACATTCCTCGGAGGGAGGATTCCGGCGGACCTGGGCCGCGGGGCAGGCGGTGTTGGCGGCGGCGGTCATGGCCAGGAGGACGGAGGCCGCCCGGGGGCTGCGTGCCTTCTTCATGGGGAGTGTGTCCGTGCGGAGCGTCACGGTCGTGACGGGCGCAGGGGTCTCCACCCGGGAAGGTGCTGCGCCTGGATCAGCTTCGGGGGGCTTCCACGGAGGCGCCACTTCATGAATGGACGTAGCCCATGGCATCGGGTCCCAGACGAACAATCCTGAAGGTGGGGCGGGCTCGGTTTCGCGCTGGCTCCACACCCACGCCATTCCCACCACGAGGCACGCTCCGGCCACCCCGGCCCAGACACGCCGTCTCCTGTCGCGGGGAACGCGAGGCGCGGGAGGGGGCTCGGCGGGAGCGGGCGCCGGTATGGGCACGGGGGCGGCGGCCACGGTGGGCGGCTTGCCCCGCCTGGGTCTTCTGCGCGCCCATGCTCGCAGCCGTGCATGGGGCGTGTTGCCGGGCAGTTCCGTGGTGAGTTCGTCCGGTCCCCAGCCGTAGCACAGGGGCCTCTCCCAGCGAGGATCCCCGCGCGTCCGCCGCAGCAGGGCTTCCATCTCCGAGCACAGGGCCTCGGCGTTGGGCACGCGGGCGTGGGGCTCGGAGGCCAACAGGCGCAGGCACAGGTCGCCGAGCTCCTGGGGAACGCGCGCGTTGCGCACGGTGGGGGGCACGGGGTTGCCCGCGAGGATGTCCGCGAGCAGATCGTCCTCCGGGCCCTCGAAGGGGTACACGTCGGTCGCGAGCACGTAGAGGATGACGCCCAGCGCGTACAGCTCGTCCGCCACGGAGTAGGCATGGCGCTCGCCCGGCTTCTTGTCCGGGCGCAGGAAGAAGGCCACGGCCTCGGGGCTGCGGTAGCGCGAGTTGCCGGGCGCCAGCGCGCCGGTCACCGAGGGGGCATGGGGCAGGGCACCCGCCCCGAAATCCACCAGGACCGCCGCGCCGTCCGTCTCGCGGACCAGCACGTTGTCGCCCTTCAGGTCCCGGTGGAACACCCCCTGGGCGTGCACGTCCCCCAAGGCCCGGCAGAGCGGCGACAGCTTCTCCAGGAGCTCGCGGGCGCTGGGGTTGGTGTCGCGCGCCCACTGGTAGAGCGTGGGACCCGGGATGTACTCCATGACGAGCACCAGGTACTCGGGCTGTTCCTCGGGCCATTTGAAATGGCTCCGCAGCCGGACCACCTGGGGAAACTCGTGGCGCAGCAGGATGTACAGCTCGCGCCAGCCCCACTCCCCCATGCCCTCCAGGTGGAGGAACTTGAGCGCGCAGGGGCCGTCCTCGCGGCGCGCGAGGTACACCTGTCCGAAGCCGCCGGCTCCCAGCTTCCTCTCGATGCGGTAGCCACCCACCTCCAGGCCTGGCCGCACCTCGTCTTCCCGGGATGGGGTCACGGGGTTTCTTCCTCGGGAACGTGGGGGGGGTGACGTGGGGAGTCGAGTCATGGGGGGAACCTCCGGAGTGGGACGCTACCAGAATCCGGAGGAGTCGAGGCATGGGCGGATGGGGTGCGCCGTGGACCGCCATTGAATCCGCCGCGGGGCTGGCCTTGGATACGGGGGCGCCCCCGCCCCCCCCCGAGAGCCCCCGTCCCATGTCGTTGAGTCGTCTCGCCGTGTCCTTGCTCGTGGGCTTGTTCGCCCTCGTTTCGCCGTCCGTCCATGGCGCGGAGCCCCAGGGCCGCATCGGGTTTCGCGGCTACGGCACGGACGTGGGCATCGAAACGCAGGACATCTCGTGGCTCATCCAGGACGGGGAGGGCTTCGTGTGGGCTTGCGCCTCGGACGCGGTGTACCGCTTCGATGGGGGACGCTTCGAGCGCTTCGACAGTGAGTCCGGCCTGCCCTCCACGGATGTGAATGACCTGACGCTCGACGCCCGGGGGCACCTGCTCCTGGTGACCCGGAGGGGCGTGGTGCGTTGGGATGGCCGCCGCTTCGTTCCGGTGCCGATGCCGGACGGAGGCGCACGGGTGTGGAGCGTCCGCGTGGACCCCTCGAATCGGATGTGGGTGGGCACCGAGCACGGCTTGTTCGTGCAATCCGGACCGGAGCGCTTCGTTGCGGCGCATGGCTGGCCGGGAAGAGCCGTGTTGATGTTGGGGATGGATGCGTCGGGGGCGCTCCAGGTGGCGTCCGACACCCTCCTGGCGAGCCGGGACCCTCGGGGCGAGTGGCGGGTTCACGCGCTCCCCGGGCGTCCGGATGGCATCCGCGCGCTCGTGCGGGACGGCCAGGGCCGTCTGTGGTTGAGCTCCGAGGGATGGTTGGCCATGCAGCCGATGGGCGGGGGACCGCTGCGGGATCGCTCCTCGCTCCTGGAGGGGCTGCCGGGCGCGGGCAATCGCTTGCACGTGGGCCGCCGGGGACAGCTCCAGGTGCCGAGCGCCAGGGGTCTGCTCGAAGTGGACGGAGACCACGTCGAATTGCTGCGGCTGAGCCTGTCCGAGCGGGTGACCCGGATATGGGACATCCTGGAGGACCGCCAGGGAACGCTGTGGGCCGCGAGCGTGGGCGTGCACCGCTCCCTGGGCCGGGGGTTGTGGCGCGTCCACGATGCCTCCACCGGACTGCCCTCGAGCATCGTCTGGGGCCTCGCGCGGGGGCTCGATGGGACGCTGTGGGTTGGAACCGAGAAGGGCCTCGCCCGTGCCAACCGGGAGGCGTGGTTGCCGGTGCCAGGGCTGGAGCACTTCTCGCTCGATGCGGTGATCGTGGATCCGGACGGCGCGGTGTGGTCCGCGGGAAGGCCCTCCGGCCTGCACCGGTACGAACCCGGGAGCGGAACGCTGCGAACGTTTGGTAAGGCGTCTGGCTATTGGGCGAAACACACCTATGGCCTGCTGCGCGAGCCCGATGGCACGCTGTGGGCGGCGACCACCTCGGGTCTGTTGCGAGGCGTGGTGGAGAAGGGGGAGGCGTCCTTCTCGAACGTGTTGCCCACGGTGCCGGGGGGAATGTCTTTCATCGGATTGGCGCGCGACGGGGAGGGGCGGCTCTGGGCCTCGGGGGACGGATTGTTCGTGCGGGAGGACGGCGTGTTCCGGCGACTGGGGGTGGAGGCGGGTCTGCGCCATGAGCACCTGACCTTCCTGCTCATCCGGCGAGACGGCCGCATCTGTGTCGCCTACCACGAGCCCCTGGGGTTGAGTTGTTTCTCCTATCGCGAGGGACGGCTCACGGACCTGGAGCATCTGGATCGCGGCACGGGGCTGCACAGCAACTTCATCTACCAATTGGGAGAGGACACCGCGGGGCGGCTGTGGATTGGTACGGGGGCGGGCGTGCATGTCGTGGGCGGGGATGGAACGCTCGAACACTTCGGGGCGAGCGGCGGCGCTCCCGGTGATGACTTCAATGGCAACTCCTTCCTGGCGGACGAGGACGGGACGGTGTGGACGGGCACCACGACGGGACTTGGCCGCTTCGATGGGGCGCGCTACAGCGGCCCCGTGGAGCCGCGCATCGCCCTGCTCGGCATCCACCTGGGGGAGCGGATTTGGTCACGGCCTCCCGTGGGAGGACTTGATGCCATGCCTGGCGAGGACTCCTTGCAGGTGCGCTTCGCGGACCTGGGAGCGCTCGACGAGGGGGAACTGGAGCATGAGGCGCGCCTGGTGGGAATGGATGACTGGCACCCCGTGACGGGCCGCTCGGTGCGCTATGGGGCGCTGCCTCCGGGGGAGTACCGCTTCGAGCTTCGTGCTCGCAATGGCCTGGGGGTGTGGAAGCAGGGCGTGGGGTTCGATTTACGGGTGCCCGCGCCCTGGTGGGCGACCTGGTGGGCGCGGGGCATCGGGGGACTGTCATTCGGAGCGATGGTGGCGGGACTCGGCCGCTGGCGGATCGTGTCGTTGCGCCGCCGCAACTCGGAGCTGGAGTTCCTGGTGGAGGCGCGCACCGCCGAGCTCGCCCGGGAGCGCGAGAAGGTGGCCCAGGCGGAGAAGCTCTCGGCCATGGGACAACTCATGGCGCGGCTGTCCCATGAGATCAACAATCCCCTCACGGCCATCCACAACAACCTGCCGCCCGTGCGCGAGTATTTCGAACAACAGGCGGATGTGTTGCGCCACTGCCGTGAGCGGCTGCGCGCGCATCCGGACGAGGCTCGTGAGTTGGAGCGGATCTGGTCCGAGCAGCAGTTGGATTTCGTGCTGCGGGACACGCCGGAGGCGCTGGAGACGATGCGCTTCGCCACCGAGCGCATCCGCTCCATCCAGGCGGACCTGGGCGCGTTCCTGCGGGGGGAGCGCCCTCGGCTGGAGGTGGGAGACCTCAACCAGACGGTGTGCGCCACGGTGGAGTTCGTACGGCGCTCGCTGCCTCCGGGGGCGCGGGTCGAGCTGGACTGTGGTGACGTGCCGCGATTCGCCTTTCATGCCGGGCAACTGGGACAGGTATTGCTCAATCTCCTGCGCAATGCATTGGATGCCATGGGCGGAGAGGGCGGCCTCGTGCGGGTGAGCACCCGGGTGGTGAAGGAGGGCCAGGTGGAACTGGTGGTGGTGGACGATGGACCGGGGATTCCTCCCGTGCTGCGCGCGCGCATCTTCGAGCCCTTCTTCACCACGAAGGACGTGGGCCGGGGCTCGGGCCTGGGGTTGGCCATCTGCCGGCAGATCATCGCGGAGAATCACCAGGGCACCCTCGAACTGGACGAGTCGGTGCCGAGAGGCGCGTGCTTCCGGATCCGGTTGCCGCTCGTGTAGGTCGACAGAACCTCCCAACCCCAGAGGCTGAATGGCGCCCACGCAAGAGTCCCAGAAGTGGTCGAAGGACCCCCATTCTGCTATAAAGTGTTGGGCCTAGCTTCTTACCTTCGTTCCCTGCGGGAAATCCGAAGCATGGGTGGGCTGCAATGGTGGAACTGACCAAGACGAAAGTGTGCTTTATGGGCGCACTCGCTGTAGGGGGAACGAGATGTTCAAGACCCGGCTCGACAATTTGGAGGGCTTGTATCGAGACATCAGGGCGTATCACTCGTTGCAGAACTCTGCGTCGTGGATTCCCATGCGGGATGAGTTTGGCGTCAGAGACTCGAATGAGAACCTTCGAAGGGGTTCCTTTGATGGCACGCGGCAACGGGTCCTGGCCCAGTTGCGGAGTGCTGGCTTCAAGGACATCGAGGATTTCGAACGGGCCCTTCTCGCGTTTCTCACCTCATTCCAGGAGGCGGCGCTGGCGATTGCTTTAGACCTGCTCTCCAGGTACGAGCACGTCCTCCAGAAAGAAAACAGCAGATACGAGAGCCGCCCCACTGCCGTGGCCCTGCATGAGGCCTTGTGCCAGACCCGTGCTAAGGAATACTACGATCAGCTTGGCGCGTCCGAGCGCGACGCTCTCTCCATCAGACCTGAACCCGAGCTACACCGCTACACGCGGGGCCAGCTCAAGATGAAGCTTGAGAGCAAGCAGCGAGCATCGGAGGCCCGTCGGTTGGCCGAGGCCGAGCTTGCGAAGGTCGCGCGATCGCATCCGCTCCTGCATCACAAGGACTTGGATCCAAGACGTCTGACCCATGCTTCTCCATCAGAGGTTCAGTCGGTGATGTTGGAGTACATCCAAGCGCGTCGGGGCGATATCGAGGAGACGCGGAAGAACCTCACGGAAAATCCCGCGCTCATCTTCAAGCTCGATATGATTTTGAGAGCCACGTACGATGCAGCCCACCTGACTCCTGGATCCGTCCAGGATCATGTCATTCAGGATCGTATCCGGTCGATTCAGGGTCAAGACGCGCTTATTGCGATGGCCGTCGGTGTCCTGGCTCTTGCTGCTGGTCTGCTTTCGGGAGGTGGAGGCGCGGTTGCGGTGGTCGCGCTGGGCGTGAGCGTGGGCATCGGAGTGGGTGATGCGCTGCTGGCGCTCAGGCAATACGAGATGGAGTCCGCGGCTCATGGGGCGCGGCTCTTGTCTGACGACCCTTCTCTGGGCTGGGTGATCACCGCGGTGATTGGAGCTGGGGTCGAGTTCATGTTCGCCGTAGCGGCGATCAAGGCGATAAAGCCGTCCGTCCTGCTGTTCAACAAGAGTGGGGATCTCGTTCGGTTGGAAAATGGCCTCAAGTCTCTTCCCCAGGTCAACGGTGAATTGCGTATCCAGATCATGAATGCCGCCCGCCAGGAACGCCAATACCAGCAGGTGGCTCGTCAGGTGGCGAGCCACGAAGGCTCGACGGGAAGTCCGGGACGCGGACTTTTTGGTAAGCAATCACCCGCGCCGAGTGGCCCCCTCAGCCCTCAACTTCAGCAGATGTACTTGCGGGAGCTTGAATCAAAATGGTTTCGGACGAAGCTATCCGCCTATGCGAAGCTCATTGGTAAGGAGCCCATCGACTGGGACGCCTTGGTCAAGATGGTTCGGACCGCTGAATTCCGAGAGTATGCGACGGTCAAGCAGATGCTTCTCAGTGGAGGATACGCGGGTTACTCTGAGGGCAGGCTGGTTCTGGGAATGAGCCAGCTCATTCGCGAGATTCCTGTTTTTGGACGCAGCGCCATTCAGCATGAACTCGTCCATGTTTTCCAGGAACTCTCCATGGGGATGTTGAAGAGGGAGTCCACTGTTGGGCGGCTTCCCTATCTGGAAGTGCTCAAGGCGGAGACATCGGCCAATCTGTTCGGTTCGCCAGCCCTCATCATCACGTTCATCGGATTCAATGTCGTCGTCGACAGCACGGCCATCTATCTCTACCGCGAGTTCTCGAAGTAATCCGGACTGTCCATGTCGAATCCCTCTTCCTCCGGGCCCGAACCTTCCGACATCAGCGGTACAGGGTGCGCGGTGTTGTTGCTGTTGTTCGTCGTTTGCATGGCCGGTCCGCTGATTTCTCTGGGACTTGGTGGGGCATGGGCAGGGGCGGGCGCGTCGGTTCTCTCAGTGCTCGGTTGGTCCTACTTCGGACCGCGCCCGGTACCGGGATTGGTGCCAGGATTCCTCACGGTGTGCGTCTGGCTCCAGAGTGTGGGGGTTCTTCTGTTTTGTGGAGTCCACATCATCCGGTCGTTGCCCGCGTGAGCCATGTCCCTTTGGGATACCTGCCTGTTTCGGGTACGAAGAACCCCCACAACCGCAGAGGCTGAATGGCACCCACGCAAGAGTCCCGCATCCCCGTTGCTCCCGAGGTCGCGCGGTACGCGGAAGCGGTCGTGAACCGTCTTCAATCGCTGCTCGGTGATTCCCTCCTGGGCACCTACCTCATCGGCTCGGGGAGTCTGGGCGGGTACGAGCCCGGGAGCAGCGACATCGACATCATCGCGGTCTGCGCTACACCCCTGGCGCTTCACGCCAAGCAGGCCATCGCGGAAGCGCTGGACCATCGGGTGCTGCCCTGTCCCGCGAGGGGTCTGGAGTTCGTCCTCTACTCGAAGGACGCGGTCTCCGCTCCGGAGCGAAGCCCCCGGTTCGAGCTGAACTTCAACACCGGCGCGGGGATGACCCACCGTTTCAGTCCGGGGCCGGAGAACGAGCCGACCCATTGGTATGTCATCGACCTCGACATCGCCCGTGAGCACGCGGTGCCTCTGGCCGGACCGCCCGCGCGTGAGTTGCTGGCCCGCCAGCCCCGGGCCTGGGTGCTCGGCGCCATCCGGGACTCCCTCTCGTGGCATTCCCGGGAGGAGCCCTCGAGCCCCAACAACGTGCTCAATGCCTGTCGCGCCTGGCGCCATGTCGAGGAAGGTGTGTGGTGCACGAAGCGCGAGGCGGCGGCGTGGGCCCGGACGCGTCTGGAGGACCCGTCCATCATCGATGCCGCGCTGGAGCGGCGGCGGGGGCTCCCGGGTCCCGGGCTGAATGCCGAGGCGGTGCGCGCCCTGGTGCGGCGCGTTCAGGACGCCGTCGAGCGCGCTTCCGCCTGAGCCGCTCAACCCGCGAAGGGCAGTCCCTCGGTCTTCTGCTCCAACTCCGAGAGCGTCGTCCACCCGAGCAGACCCGTGGTGGACTTCACGAGGAAATAGGCGGGCTGTCCCTTCTGGGTGGGCGGGGAGACGAGCAGCACCTGGATGCGGGAGTCCTTGGCCAGGTTGGCGACGGGCGTTGCCTTGGGGCTCCGGTCGAAGGTGATGGGGAAGGACTGCTTCACCGTGGCCTCGACGCCCACGAAGTAGAACTCCTGGGGGACCTCGCGCAGCTTCCACTCCTTGCGATCCAGCACGTACTTGTCGCGCCGGGTCCAGAAGCCCTGCCACGTGTCCGACAGGACGATGCCATTGCCGCTGTTCTTCTCGCGTTCGAAGGAGTGGACGTCTCCCAGGCGCCTCAGCGTCTTGCCGTCGTAGCCGAGGAAGTAGACGTGATGGTCGCTGTCGACCTCGCCGTAGGCGGAGACGACGAGTTCCTTCCACTTGTCGCCCTTGTCGAGGTCCACGACCTCCACCTCGAAGTTCGCCCCGTTGTCGGTCTTCACCTGCAGGGATGCGCCCGCGGCCTGGAGGGTGAAGCGCGAGTCCGCCTCCGTCCACCGGAGGGTGATGGACTCCGGTTTGCCATCACCGTCCAGGTCGGCGGTGAGGGTGGTGGGATTCTGGGCGGCCAGGGCGGCGGGGGTGGACAGCAGCACCGCGGAGGTAAGCGCGGTGAGGACTCGGTTCTTCATGGTGTCCAAGCTCACGGAGGAAGGGGCCGGCCATCGTACTCGCGCATGCCCGCTTCGGAGTGGACACCTGCATGAAATCGACCCGCTGGGAGTTCACGCCCCAGCGGCCATCAAGGGATGGCGCCGCCCTCCCCAATTGGCCGATTGGGCAACAAATGGCCCTTGAATCCCTGTCCAATCAAGTATCGCCAGGACTCGAGGATGTCTTGGGGGACGTCATGCCCGCCCTGAAATCCCAGCCGAGGATATTCGATGATTCTGTGAATATCTCCAACCATCTCATCGATCAGGCCCAGTACGCCAACGATGTTCGAAATGCCCTCGGGGAAGTCGAGCACGGGACAGTCCACATGGGACGAGACCTCCGGCCATCGAACAGTGGCGGTCAGGGCAACCCGAAGAACGGAATTGGGCTTCGTGACGAACGCCACCGTCTTGGCGTGAGGAACCAGTTGCTTCGAGAACGAGATGTTCTCTCCAAAATTGGTCGCTCGGTTTTCCATGATGACCGACGACTCTTCTACCCCGGCTGCCTTGGCCCGCTCCAAGAAGACAAGGGCTTCCGGTTTGCTCCACAGATGCCGGGTCCAGTTCCCCGTGTTCCCGCTGATCACGAGCTGCTTCGCCAGCCCGCTCTTGAGAAGCTCGCAGGCGTAGTCACACACGCGAAGATCGTATGAGCAACAAACCACCGCGACATCGCACGGAGCCCGAGTCTTGAACGAGGACATGTACTCCCACAGCCGCCTCGCATGCTGCATCGTCAGTGTCGGCACTTTCACTCCCCCCCGCAGTCCAGTTTGACCTGGGCGATGGCGCTGCCCGGCATGTTTTCTCCAGGTTGAAAGAACTTGCCCATGGAGAGGACCCCACCGGGCGAGTGGGGCCCTGAAACCCACTGGAAGGGCGCGATGAGTACACCAGGAGAATGGACTTTGTCAGTACTCGGGTGCCGTCCGCGCGACCTCGCCGTTGGCGAGCAAACAGAAATCATGCGCATCAAGTACGGCGCGCACGGTTGATGCGCATGTTGTGGCCTGTACTGAAAGTCATGGACAGCTCCCCCTCAGGGGTGGGCTGCAGCGAGATCCCCTCGAAATCGCGAATGACCGTGTTGGCTCCGGATTCCACCAGCTCGTCAGCCCCGATTCCCACGCAATACGCGCCAGCCTTCCTGGCGGCCTGGATGCCACTGATGGAGTCCTCGTAGACGATGGCTTGTGACGCGGGAAGACCGAGGCGTGACGCGGCCAGCAAGTACGGTTCGGGATCGGGTTTGCCTCGGCTCACGTCATCTCGGCTGACGATCACCGAGAACTTCCCCGTGAGACCGAGTCGCTCGAGCGCGTAATCGATTTTGGCTGGCCATCCGCTGGTCACCAATCCGAAGACGACACCATGGGAGATCAGGCCCTTGATGAAGGATTCCACGCCCGCTATCGATGTGTAGGGAGCGCGCTCCTCGATACTGTCTACAAGGTTTCGAACCTTTTGTTTCTCAGCCGCTGAGAGATGGGGAAACAAAGCATCAACGGTGTAGCTCCCTGGACGCCCGTGAACGAGTTCGTGCATCTCCTGGTCGTTGATGTGACGCCCATGGTTGACCGCCGCGGTCCTCCATGCGTTTTCGATAGCGGACTTCGAGTTGATGACGACTCCGTCCATGTCGAAAAGGACGGCGGAAAACTGGGAACTCACTGTGTTCATGTCGGTGCGGGGTCCGAGGAGGTTGACGGGTGAGTAGAATCCCCTGGAGGGATGGGCCAGGAGTCTGACCCTCATTTTTTCAGTTTCAAACGGATTTCGTACTCAGGTGGACACGCCACCTCCGCTGTCCGCCGGGTGGGGGGCGGCCTCGCCTTCCCGGCCAAGGGTCTTCAGGTCGAACCTCGCGATGGAAAAGCGGAAAACGCAGTAGTACACAGCCGCGTACAACCCTCCGATGGGTAACATCAGCGCGGGATTGGTGGACTTGTTGTAGTTGAGAACATAATCGAACAGCCCCGCCGAGAACCCAAAGCCGATCTTCACGTTCATCGCGTCCATGATGACGAGCGCCAGCCCTGTCAGGAGCGCATGGATCAGATAGAGCATGGGCGCGATGAACATGAACGCGAACTCGACGGGCTCGCTGACGCCCGTGAGGAAACACGTCAGCGCCATGGACATGAGGACGCCACCCACCTTGAACCGATCGCCTGGGGGGGTTGCGTGGTACATCGCGACACAGACGGCTGGCAGGCCAAACATGGTGACCGGAAAGTAACCCGCCATCATGGCGCCAGCCGTTGGATCTCCAGCGAAGAAGCGTTTCAGATCACCTGTCACGCCATGGTAGTCACCCAGGATGAACCAGGCGATGTTGTTGATGATGTGGTGCATGCCCGTGACGACCAACAGCCGGTTCAACGTGCCGTACAAGAACAGGCCGAACTTGCCCGAGGCGAACACCGAGCGGCTGATGGCGTCCAGGCTTGCCTCGAAGGCGGGCCAACCGAATCCAAACATCAGGGCCAGTCCAAGACAAGAAAACCCGGTGACGATGGGCACGAACCGGCGGCCGCCGAAAAAAGCCAGGTACGCGGGCAGTTCGATGTCCTTGTATCGGTTGTAGAGGAGGCCCGCGAACAGGCCCGACAGAAGGCCGGCGGGCATGCTGACCTTGGCCGCGAGCCGTGACTTGAAATCCAAGGCGGCCAGCTCCCGAGCCGCGCCCGAGAGGCCCTCCACGGCCTCCGGCGGTACACCGACAAGGGCCTCGACTCCCTTGATCGTGATGAAGAATCCGACGATGCCCGCGAGTCCCGCCGCGCCGTGATTCTCATGCGCGAAACCCACCGCGATACCTATCGCGAACAGCAAGCCGAGGTTGGAGAAGATGGCATCTCCCGCGGCGGCGATGAAGGGGATGTCCAGCATATCCGGCTGCCCGAGCCGGAGCAGCATGCCCGCGATTGGCAGGACCGCGATAGGCAGCATCAACACGCGCCCGAACTGCTGCATCCCGCTAAACCTGTCGCTCAGCATAGATCGTGACTCCATTCGTAGGGCTGGATCCTCGAACGGCCCCCCTCCATGTACCTATCACGGACAGGCAATCGTGCCGGGGACCGAAAGGCATCAGGAGCGGGGCGATGAGCCGCGCTCCTGGTGCCTTCACGGGGATGCAGCCCGGCTTCAGCTAGGCGTAGCGCTGGGTCATGAACTTGTTGACCCCGTCCTTCCACAAGACGACTTCATCGTTCAGGATCACGAGGTCGACGATCTCGTCATTGAGCGCATCGAAGGCGTCCTTGGCTCCGCCGATAATGGGCTCCTCGTGCTTGTTGAACGAAGTATTGACGAGGGCGGCCTGCTTGGAGCGGTCATACCAGGACAACAGGAGCTGGTGCATGAACGGATCGTCCTCGGCTCGGATGATCTGAGGGCGTGCCGTGTTGTCGATATGCACGACGCCAGGGCATGCCGCCCGGAATTCAGGCGTGCAGTCATACGTAATGGTCATGAACCTCGTCGAGACATCCTCGCGCTTCCAGTTGTTGTAGCACTGGGGGGCGAGTTCTGCCGCTGTCACCGGCGCGAAGGGCATGAACTCGGTTCGCTTGAACCGCTTGTTCAACCAGTCGTTCATGGTGGTGTCATCGGTCCTGTAGATGATGGTCCGATTGCAAAGCGCGCGCGGACCAAACTCCATGCGGCCCCGGCACAGACCCACCACCTGGCTGTTCTCGAGCGCGTCGATGATGAACCCCTGAAGGTCCTGCGGCTTGAGGTGCCGCAGCTTCGGGTAGCTCGTCTTCAACAGCTTCAAGTTCTCGGGCGTTTCGCCGACCCCAGGTCCGAGGAACATCGACGAACTCTTCGGCCGGATTCCCGCTTGACGATAGGGCACGCTGATCGCCGCGGCCAGGGCAAGACCGCCATCGCCCATCGGCGGGAAGACATAGACGTTGCGGGCCCCTGACTGCTCCAGGATGCGCTGGTTGAGCTTGACGTTGGCGAAGACACCGCCCGCCAGGCACACGTTCTTGACGTTCGTTGCCTTGACCTGGTCGGTCGCGACCTGCGTCAAGAGGATTTCCATGTGATTCTGCGCGGCGGCCGCGACATCTTCCGGCTTCTCCGCCTTGATGATGTTGAGCAGCTCTTCGGAATACCCCTCGTAGGACGGTTGGTAGTACGGGCCACAGTTCGCCCGGATGTGTCCGTCCTTGTAGTCAATCATCTTCCGCATGAGCGGAAGCAGCTTGTCGGGGTCGCCGTGCGCGGCGAGACCGGTGATCTTCCCCTCGTGCCTGTTGGGGATGAAGCCCAGCAGCTTGGTGATGCGGCCGTAGAAATAGCCCAGGCTGTCAATGGTCGTTTCCCGGAGGAGGACCTTGTTCGAGCCGCCGCTGTAGTGGCTGACGGTGAGCGACTGGAAGTCGCCACGTCCGTCACAGGTCATGACAAGCGACTCATCGAAGGGCGAGCAGAGGAACGCGCCCAGTGCATGGCACTCGTGATGGTCGATGTAGACAACCTTGGACTTCAGGCCGTTGCGCGCCACGAACTCATCGAATTCGTGCCTCGAGCGCTTGTCGTTTTCGATCTCGTTGTGGATTCGCTGCCGGAAATGGGGCAGTCCCTCCTTGTGGTTCTGGGCCTCTTCGGCGATCCGGTCGAAGTACAGCAGGAAGTGCTTGTCCGCGTTGAGCCCAGCGCTCCAGCCATACGCGATATGGTCGATGTCCGCCAAGGTGCAGTTGGCCGACTTCAAAACGAACTCAATCGATTTTTCCGGCCAGGTTTTGTGATCCTTGACGCGTGAGAAACGCTCCTCGCTCGCCGCGGCAAGAATGACATCGTCCCTCACCAGGCAGGCGCCCGCGAGGTCATTGTTAGTGACTCCAAGAACCAGCATTTTTTCCTCATTTCCTTGATTTACAGCGGATCCGGTTAGTTCACTTCTATATATTATTCCTGTTTTTGAGTCAATTCATCTGAAGAGCCAATACTGCGATTATGGTTTCGTTGTAATCCTCTGTCATTGCCAGACAGCCAGTCCGGCCCCCTGGCTTCGTCTGGTCCAGTCCGACGGTCGACTTCCATGGGGCGAAAAGAGATGCAGGTCGCGCGACCGGGGCCAGAGACGCGTTGGGCTGCAATGACAACTGGTGGCGGCGGTCTACAACCTGGTGCGCATGGCGGAGCTCATGCTCGCGGCGGCAGGGAGTCACCCAACGCCCTTGACCTCGCCGCGGCGGAGCAATGCCGGAGCTCACCTCATCGCGCGGAGGTCGCGAAAACCATGTGGCCCCTCTCAGCAACGCTCCATCCTGGCTTCTTCAGCGGCCTGTCAGGGGGGAGGCTGGGCAGCGGAGATGCCACGTTGATGGATGGGTTGTGAGTCAGGCGTCGGCCGTCGAGGTCATCCAGACGTCACACCCGGGCGGATGTGCGATTGCTCGGAGCCTCGTCACCCGCGGAGAGGGTCGCTTGAGGGATGGCTTCCGTGCGTCCATCGACGGCATGGAGGTCGCCGACGGGTGAGGTGGGTGGCGCGGGGGGGGGTTCACTCCACTCCGGGGCGCCACGGGCCCGTCTTCAATACCACTGCTCCTGACCGTCCACCCACGTGCCCACGACGGTGAGGTCCGGCCGGAGCAACGTGAGGTCCGCGCGGTAGCCGGGCGCCACCCGGCCCAACCGTTCCTCCAATCCGAGGAATCGCGCCGGGTAGAGCGATGCCATGCGCAGGCCCTCCTCGAGGGACAGCCCCAGCATGCTCACGCAGTTGCGCACGGACGTCGCCATGTCGATGTCGGCTCCGGCCAGCGTGCCGTTCTCCGTCACCAGGCGTCCGTCGCGGCGCAGGATGGTCTGCCCATAGAGCTGGAAGGAACACGCATCGGTGCCCACGGGCGGCATGGCGTCCGTGACCAGGAACACCTTGCCGGGCTGCTTCCCCTTCACGAGCAGGCGCAGCAGGGCCGGGTGCACGTGGATGCCATCGGCGATGATGCCACACCACGTTTCCTCGGTATCGAACGCGGCCAGCACTGGCCCCGGCTGGCGGTTGTTCACGGGCGGCATGGCGTTGAACAGATGGGTGAAACCCCGCACGCCCGCGGCCACGGCCTCGCGGGTCCGCTCGTACGACGCCGCCGTGTGGCCCGCGGAGAGGAGGACCCCCTCCGAGGCCAGACGGGTGAGGAGCGTGTCCTCGACCTGTTCCGGCGCCAGCGTCATCACCACGCGTCCCCACTGACCCATGCGTCGCGGCAGGGCCATCAGGTAGTCGATGTCCTGCGCCTCGGGCGCGCGGATGTAGCGCGGCTCGTGCACGCCCGGACGGGCCGCGCTGATGAAGGGTCCTTCCAGGTGGATGCCGAGCACGCCGCTCGCGGGCCGGGCCAGGCCTTCCAGGGCGGCCTCGCAGGCCCGCCGCATCTTCGGCTGCTCATCGGTGATGAAGGTGGGCAAGAGCCCCGTCGTCCCGGAACGCCGCGCGGCCGCCGCGATGGCGAGCGCGGCCTCGGCCGTGGGCGTCTCGTTGAACAGCATGCCGCCGGCGCCGTTGACCTGTGCGTCGATGAAGCCGGGTGTGAGCAGCGAGTCCCCGGGCAGGCGTACCACGTCGGCTCCGGCGGGCAGGGCCGGGTCGGGCACCACGGCGCCAATGCGCCCGCCCTCGAGCACCACGCTGTGACCTTCCAGGATCCGCTCGCCGGTGAAGATCCGGGCTCCGCTCAGCACGCGTGCCATCACACGGTCTCCGTCACTTTACGCAGGTGGGCGGGCGCATCGGGATCCAGGCGGCGCGCGGTCGCCAGACGGTGCACCGCCATGTAGAAGCTCTGCACCTGGCATAGCGGGGCGAGCGCGTGCGGCAGTCCGGGGACCGTGGGCAGCAGTTCCGCGCCCGGCACCTCGAGCACCGAGCGGACATCCGCGCCCAGCTCCACGAACCGGCGCACCACGGTCCGGGTGCTCTCGGCCGAATTGTCCTCCTGGCCCAGGGCGAGCACCGGGAAGCCCGGCCCCACGAGCGCGAGCGGACCGTGGATGACCTCGGCGGTGCTGAAGGCCTCGGCGTGCAGGCGGCATGTCTCCTTGAACTTGAGCGCCATCTCCAGGGCGGCGCCCAGGCCGCTGCCACGTCCGAGCACGAACAGGTTGCGCGCGTCCGCGAGCCGCACCAGCGCGGGGCTCCAGTCGAGCGCGCGTGCCGCCTCCAGGGCCTCCGGCGACCGGTTCACCGCGTCGCGCAGCTCGGACTCGCCGGACCAGTGCGCCACGAGCTGCAGGAACGCGAGGCCGGAGAGGAGGTAGGACTTCGTGGCGGCCACGCTCTGCTCGGGTCCGGCGCACAGCGGGATGCCCACGTCGCACATCCCCATGAGCGGGGAGTCCTCGGTGTTGACGAACCCGACGACCAGGGCACCCGCCTCGCGGGCCCGCTCCGTCAGGCGCAGCAGGTCCGGACTGCGGCCGGACTGCGACACGGCGATGAAGAGGCTGTCCTTCAAGTCCAGGTGAGCGGTGTTGTAGACGGACGCCACGCTCGGCCCCACGGAGGCCACGGCACGTCCCAGCGTGGTCTCGATGAGGTACTTGCCATAGCTGGCGGCGTGGTCGGAGCTGCCGCGCGCGCAGGTGACGACGAAGCGAGGAGGATGCTGGCGCAGCCGCGTACCCAGCTCGGCGAAGGCGCCCGCGCAGCGCTGGAGCTGTTGGCGCGCGGCGTCCGCCGCCTGGGCGGCCTCGCGGGCCATCGCGGGGATGGGGAGGACTCCGGGGCTCACGGCATGGGGGACGAGGCTCATCGGTTCATCTCTCGGGACTGGGCGGCCAGGTTCAATTCGACGATGAAGTCATAGGAGTCACCCCGGTACTGGGACCGGACGAACTCCATGGGGGTGCCATCCTCGAGCAGCGTGCGCCGCTCGATGTAGAGGGCCGCGGCGCCTTCCGGCACGCCGAGCAGCTCGGCCTGTTCGGCTGATAGCTGGATCGCGGACAGGCGCTGCAGGGCGCGAAAGGGAGTGACGCCCCTGCGCCGCAGGGTGTCATAGAGCGAGCCCTGCACCTCGCCCGGATCCGCGAGGAAGCGGGTGGGGAGGACGGCCAGTTCCAGCGCCATGGCGATGCCATTGGCGGTGCGCAGGCGCTGCAGCCGGCTCACCGTGGCGCCCGGGCTCAATCCGAGCGCCAGGGCTTCCTCGGGCGTCGCCGCCGCCACGGCCCGGTGCAGCCACACCGAGCCCGCCGCCATGCCGCGCGAGCCCATGTCCTCGGAGAAGCCCGTCAGGGTGGACAGGCGCTGCTCCACGATGGGGCCGCGGTTGACGAACGTCCCCGCGCCCTGCCGCTGTTGCAACAGCCCCTCGTCCAGCAACTCCCTGAGGGCCTTGCGCACCGTGACGCGCGACACGCCGAAGCGCTCCGCCAGCTCCCGCTCGCCGGGCAGGGCGTCGCGGTGGCCGTAGCGGCCGCTGGCGATCTGTCCCCGGAGGTGGCGGGCGAGCTGGAGGTAGAGCGGCAGGGGCAGCTCGCTCGACAGCGCGCCCCGATCCAAGGACTCCGCTGCGCTCAGTGGGGTGGACATGTCTCCGGACTCCTCCAGACTCGGTAAGACCAGGATAATACCAGTATAGGACCATGACGCAAGTCTGAATCCGCGCGCGGGGTCTTTGTAAACCACTTCAACTTATTGAAATCACTTGTTTTTTACTTGAATCAAAAAATACAACCCAGCTTTGGGCGGCAAAAATCGAAATTGCCGTTGAAATCGGGACTCGTGCTGGTATGGTGCATCAGTCCAATCTAATACCAGTTACCGCCGGAGGGGAGGCCACATGTCGAGGGAGACGGAGGGGTCGTCCCAACGGTTCCAGGGGTTGGATACCTGGAGCACGGCGGACGTCCTCGATGCACTGTGGAGCAGCCAGTCGCGTGGGGTGTCGGCCTGCCTGTCGGCGTTGCCGGAGCTGGAGCGGGTGGTGGGCGCGGCGCACGAGCGGCTCGCCCGGGGGATGGGCCGGCTCATCTACACGGGCGCGGGCTCCTCGGGTGTTCTCGCGGCGTTGGACGCCCTGGAACTGGAGGGCACCTTTGGCTGGCCGACGTCCCGGCTCGCCATCCTGCTGGCGGGCGGGTTGGATCTCGCGCGGGGCATCAACGGAGACGCCGAGGATGACGAGGCGGCGGGCCGCGAGCGCATGAAGGGGTTGCGTCCGGGGCCCTCGGATGTGGTGCTCGGCGTGTCCGCCAGCGGCCGCAGCGCCTTCACGGTGGGCGTGCTGGCCGAGGGCCGTCGCCAGGAGGCCCTGACGGTCGCCATCGCCAGCGTGGAGGGCTCGCCGCTCATGGTGGCCGCGGACCACGCGGTGCTCCTGCGCACGGGCGCCGAGGTCATCGCCGGTTCCACCCGGTTGGGCGCGGGCACGGCCCAGAAGGTGGCGCTCAACCTGTTCTCCACGGCCCTCATGACGCGCCTGGGCTTCGTCTTCGACAACCTCATGTGCCACGTGCGGCCGGAGAACGCGAAGCTGCGTCAGCGCTGCATCGCCATCATCTCCCACATCGCCCAGGTCGGGGAGCAGGCCGCCGCCGAGGCTCTGGCCCTTCATGGAGATATTCCACGCGCCGTTCTAGGGTTGGGAGGTTGCTCTCCCGCCGAGGCGGACGCCGTCCTCGCCCGTTCGGGGGGCAATCTGCGCACCGCGCTCCAAGAGCGCACTTCCCAGGGGAAGGCTGTTTCATGTCCACGTTGAGTCTCGTCTCTCAGATGGAGCCGGGAACCATGTCCACGCTCAAACTCGTCGCACCCCTCGCGGGCTGGGCCACGCGTCTCGAGGAGGTGCCCGATCCCGCCTTCGCCCAGAAAATGGTCGGGGATGGCATCGCGGTGGATCCCACCTCGTCCGAGCTCCGAGCCCCCTGTGACGGCGTCGTGGTATCGGTGCACGCCTCGCGTCACGCGTGCACGCTGAGAGCCCGGACGGGCGCGGAAATCCTCCTCCATATCGGCATCGACACCGTGAACCTGCGCGGCGAGGGCTTCACGGTCCTCGTGCGCGAGGGACAGCAGGTGAAGGCCGGGGAGCCGCTGATCTCCTTCGACATGGATTTGCTGGCTCGCCGGGCGCGCAGCCTGCTGACCGCGGTGGTGGTGGTCAACGGCGAGGGCTACACGATCACGGGCAGGCACCAGGACCGCGCGGTGTCGGTCGGTGATGCGCTGCTGGTGGTCGAGGGTGGGACGGCCCCCGCCGAGGAGTCGTCCGAGGGGGACACGGCCGAGCGCGCCGTGCGGTTGCTCATTCCCAATGGTCTCCATGCCCGTCCCGCCGCCGTGTTCAGCCGCCATGCGCGGATGCACCCGGGCATGGTGCGCGTGGCGAACGGGGAGCGCATCGCCAATGGAAAGAGCGTCGTGGCGCTCATGGGCCTGGGCGCCCAGCACGGGGACACGCTGACGATCTCCGTCCAGGGCGCGGAAGCGGGACAGCGGCTGCAGGCGCTGGTGGACCTGGTGGCCAGTGGATTGGGAGATCCCATCCGGTCCATCGCCGAGGCCGAGGCTCCCGCCGCCCAGAAGAGCCCGGCGTCCGTGGCCCTCACGCCTTTCTCCGCGGGCACCCCCGCGCTGTTCAAGGGCACCCCGGCGGCCCCTGGGATCGCGGTGGGCAATGCCGTCCGGGTGGTGGAGACGCAGGTGGAGCTGTCCCAGCGGGGCCGTGGCCTCGCCGAGGAGCAGCGCCGTCTGGCCGAGGCCCTGACGGGCGTGCGCCAGGACATCGAGGTGATGATCGAGCGGGAAGGGACGGCGGGCTCGGCGCGCACGGAGATCTTCCGGGCGCACCTGGTGCTGCTGGATGACCCGGATCTCAACGACGCCGCGAGCGAGTCCCTCTCCGCCGGCCACAGCGCCGAGTGGGCGTGGCGCAGCGCGATCGAACTGCACGTCGGGATGCTGCAGCGTCTGGAGAACGCCCTCCTGGCGGAGCGCGGAGGAGACCTGCGTGACATCGGCGGGCGCGTCATCGCCTTGCTGACCGGCCAGGGCGGCTCCCGGGTGCCCACGGACCTGCCGCCCAACGCCATCCTTGTCGCGGACGAGCTGCTGCCCTCGGATCTGGCGGCGGTCCCCGCGGGCCGTCTGGCGGCGCTCTGCACGGCCCACGGTGGCCCCACGTCGCACGTGGCCATCCTGGCCGCGGGCCTGGGCATTCCGGCGGTGGTGGCGGCGGGAGAGGGGGCCCTGCGGGTGCCGCATGGCGCGACGCTGATCGTCGATGGGGAACGGGGCGAGGTCCATGTCCACCCGAGCGCCGCGCTTCAGGAGGCGACCCTCCGCTCCCTCGCGGAGCGCGCCACCCGTCGCGAGGCCCACCTGGCCAAGGCCCACGAAGGCTGCCACACGGTGGATGGCACGCGCATCGAGGTCTTCGCCAACCTGGGACGTCCCGGAGACGCGGTATCGGCCGCGGCCCATGGCGCCGAGGGGTGCGGCCTGCTGCGCAGCGAGTTCCTCTTCCTGGAGCGCGCCACCGAGCCGAGCGAGGCGGAGCAGACGGCGCAGTACCAGCAGATCGCCGAGTCCCTGGAGGGCCGGCCGCTGGTCATCCGCACGCTCGACGTGGGCGGAGACAAGCCGCTCGCGTACATGCCGCTGCCGCGCGAGGAGAACCCGGTGCTCGGCCTGCGGGGCGTGCGCGTGTCGCTGCGCCACCCCGAGATGCTGCGCACCCAGTTGCGCGCCATCCTCCGGGTGAAGCCGGAGGGCGTCTGCCGGGTCCTCGTCCCCATGATCACCTCCGCGCATGAGCTGCGCGCGGTGCGCGTCATGCTGGAGGAGGAGCGCCGGGCGCTGGGGGTGTCCACACCGGTGGCGCTGGGCGCGATGATCGAGGTGCCTGTCGCCGCCATGCTGTCGGACCGGCTGGCGGAGGAGGCGGACTTCCTCTCCATCGGCACCAATGACCTCACCCAGTACGGGCTCGCCATGGATCGCGGCAATCCGCACGTGGCGGCGCAGCTCGATGGCCTGCACCCGGGGCTGCTGCGCCTGGTGGCGCGGACCGTGGAGGGGGCGCGCAAGCACGAGCGTCCGGTGGCGGTGTGTGGAGGCATCGCGTCGGATTCGCGCGCGGCGCCGCTGCTCATCGGTCTGGGCGTCAACGAGCTGTCGGTGTCTCCGGCCGTCATTCCGGGCCTCAAGGCCTTCATCCGCACGCTGTCGATGAGCCAGTGCGTGGAAGTGGCTCATCAGGCGCTGGAGCTCGAGAGTGGTGATGAAGTGCGCGCGCTCGTGATGAGCGCGTGGCCGGGCCTGTGAGGAACCGAATCCCCATGGAGAAACACTAGATGGTGAGCAACAAGTTCGCGGGCGTACAACAACTAGGGCGCGCCTTGATGTTGCCCATCGCCGTCCTGCCGATCGCGGGCCTTCTGCTGCGTCTGGGCCAACCGGACCTGTTGGGCATCTCCTTCGTGGCGGCCGCGGGCGACGCCATCTTCTCCAACCTCGGCCTGATGTTCGCGGTGGGCGTGGCGGTGGGGTTCGCGAAGGAGAATCACGGTGCCGCCGGACTCGCGGGCGCCGTGGGTTTCTTCATCACCGTGAAGGGAACCGAGGCGCTCGTGCAGGTGCCCCCCGCGCTCCTCGAGGGACTGGTGGGGGCGGCCAAGGACCTCGCCGTGGTGGGCTACAAGGCGCGCCTCGCCTCGAAGATCAGCGTGCCGGCGGGCATGCTGTCCGGCCTGTTCGCGGGCCTGCTGTACAACCGCTACAAGGACATCAAGCTGCCGGAGTACCTGGCCTTCTTCGGCGGCCGGCGGTTCGTGCCGATCATCACGGGTCTGGCCTGTCTGGGGCTCGCGCTGGTGTTCGGCGTTGGCTGGCCCAGCATCGAGGCGGGACTGGATACCGTCAGCCGCGCGGTGTTCAGCGCGGGCCGCGCGGGACTGTTCCTGTATGGCTTCTTCAACCGGATACTGGTCGTCACCGGTCTGCACCACATCATCAACAACATCGCGTGGTTCATCCTCGGCGACTACAACGGCGTGACGGGTGACCTGAACCGCTTCTTCAAGGGGGACCCCGCGGCGGGCTCGATGATGGCGGGCTACTTCCCCGTCATCATGTTCGGCCTGCCCGCGGCCTGCCTCGCCATGTACCGGTCGGCGCTGCCGCACAACCGGGCCAAGGTGAGTGGCGTGCTGCTGTCCATGGCGCTGACGTCCTTTCTCACCGGCGTCACCGAGCCCATCGAGTTCGCGTTCATGTTCCTCGCGCCGCCGCTCTACCTGTTGCACGCGGTGCTCACGGGCGTGTCGCTCGTCATCATGGACATGCTGAACGTGAAGCTGGGCTTCGGCTTCTCGGCGGGCATGTTCGACTATGTGCTGAACTACAAGCTGGCCACCCGGCCCATCCTGCTGCTGCCGGTGGGCGCGGCGTACTTCGCCATCTACTACGGGCTGTTCAGCGTCTGCATCGCCCACTTCAACCTGAAGACCCTGGGCCGCGAGGACGATGAGGCCTCCGCCACGGCGGACTCCTCCGACGGGGCTTCGCTGCCCGTGCCCGCGATGTCCCGGGGCGCGGCCTGGCTCCAGGCGCTCGGTGGCGCGGCCAACATCCAGAACGTCGACGCCTGCACCACGCGGTTGCGGCTGACGGTGGCCGACAACGCGCGAGTGGATGAGACGGCCCTCAAGGTGCTCGGGTCGCGAGGCATCATCCGCCCGGCTCCCGGCAGCGTGCAGGTCATCATCGGACCGCTCGCGGATCAGGTGGCCTCCGAGGTTCGCGACGTCCTGCGCGCGGCCCCGGCGTCCGTCAATCCGGAGCGGGTGTTGGCGCAGGGCATGCTCGTCGCGTTGGGCGGCGCCTCCAACATCCGGGACATCGGCCTGTGCTCCACGCGGCTGCGGCTGGTGTTGGTCGATGACCAACGCGTGAATGACGCGGCGTTGAACGGACTCGCCACCCGGGGTGTGGTCAAACCGGCCGCGGGTTCCGTGCAAGTCATCATCGGACCCTCGGCGGAGCGGGTGGCCGACGAGCTGCGCGCGCTGCTGCGCTAGCGGGATCCACCCGCCCATCGCGGTGAGGTGGTCCGCCCCGGGGCGCTGGCGAGATGCCAGCGCCCGGCGGGGGCAGGGGATTGCTGTCTCAGGAAGCACGAAAACAGATGTGAATCTCTTGGTTGGAGGCAACATGAAGCGGTTTCTGACGTCCCTTCCCGTCATGGCGGTTCTGGCCGCGGGGTGTTCCGACCCGGCGCAACCCGACCCGGATCCCGTACAGCCCGCGCCCAAGCCCACCGTTCCGGCCTCGGTGTCCGTGGAATGGCAGCCCGTGGACAACTCGGTGGGCAGCTGGATGTTCTTCCGCTCCACCTTCACGATCGAGAACAAGGGGCCCGGTGAGCTGGGCAACCAGGGCTGGAAGCTCTATTTCAGCTTCGTGCGCCGCATCCTCAACGAGGGGGAGGGAAGCCAGGAAGAGAACCTGTTCCAGTCCCTCGCGAAGCAGGGCATCCGGATTTCCAAGGCGGACCTCGCGGGCAGTGGCGACTACCTCGTGCTCGAGCCCCTTCCGGAGTTCAAGCCCATCGCGGTGGGTGAGCGGCGCGTGTTGGACGTGCTGGCCAGCGATTGGGCCATCCTGAAGTCGGACGCGCCCGCGGGCTTCCACATCGTGTTCTCCGGTGGCGAGCACAAGGGCGACGTCGCGTACGCCGTTCCGTCGACGGTCAAGCTGGACGCCTCGGATCCGAAGCAGACCACGCGCTTCGATGGCGACAAGATGCCGGTGCAGACGCCCGGCTTGCGCTTCAAGGAGAACCCGGTCCTCCAGGACGTGGAACTCAAGCGCCAGCTGTTGCCCTCTCCCCGGTCGGTCACCGCTCGCGAGGGCAAGGTGACGCTGAGCAACGGAACCACGATTGGATATGCCGGCCCGCTCCAGGGCGAGGCCTCCTACCTGGTCTCGGCGCTGGGCGACGTGCTGGCGGGGTCCGTTTCCTCCCGCGCCACGCAGGGCGATGAGCACATCCAGCTGCGCATCCAGGCCGACCTCGACACCGATGGGGACGGGACGGCGGATGCCGAGGGCTACACGCTCGACGCGAAGGATGGGAAGATCCTCATCACCGGCGCGGACGCGGCGGGTGTCTTCCATGGCATCCAGACGCTCCGTCAGCTCATCCCCGTGGACGCCTATGCCGCCGCGGTGAATCCCAGCAATCGCAAGGCGGAGTTCTCCGTCCCGGCGGTGCTCATCGCCGACGCTCCGGGCTTCTCCCACCGTGGCATGGCCCTGGACGTGGGCCGCCATTTCCAGTCCAAGGAGACGGTCAAGAAGCTGCTGGACGTGCTCGCCTACTACAAGATCAACAAGTTCCACTTCCACCTGACCGATGACGAGGGGTGGCGCCTGGAGATTCCGGGCATCCCGGAGCTGACCAGCTACGGCTCCCGCCGGGGCTTCGATCTGGCCGAGACGGAGATGATGCACGCGGCGATGGGCTCCTCGAATGACCTGGATTCGGGCGACCGCATCGAGCTCAAGCCGGCCAAGCGGCCCGCGGAGCAGACGGTGCGCCCCGCCTACCAGGGGTTCGAGCAGGAAATGCTCAACTTCGTGGGCAAGGGCAGCGGTTACTACACGACCAAGGATTTCGAGGAAATCCTCGCCTACGCCACCGAGCGTCACATCGACGTGATTCCGGAGATCGACATGCCGGGTCACGCGCGCGCCGCGGTGATGTCCATGGAGTACCGCTACCGCAAGCTCAAGGACACGAATCTCGAGCAGGCCACCATGTACCGGCTGGTGGATCCCAACGACACGTCCAAACACACGAGTGTTCAGGGGTACACGGACAACTTCGTCAATCCCTGTCTGGACACCTCGTATGCCTTCCTGACCAAGGTCGTCCAGGAAGTGAAGGCGCGGTATGACGCGGTGCCGGGTGCGCGGCTCCTGGTCATCCATGGCGGTGGTGACGAGCTGCCTTCGCTCCAGAACGGTGCCAACGTGTGGTGGCAGGGCTCGCCGCTCTGCAAGCAGAACGCCACGACGAAGGGCCTGGATGATATCGGGCTGGCCAACCACTTCTTCACGCGCTGGAGTGAAATCATCACCGCGACGGGCGCGAAGATGACGGGTTGGGACGACGTCATCCACCACGGACTGAGCCTGCCTGGCTTCATTCCCATGCCCTGGAGCAACGTGTGGGGCTGGGGACGCGAGGATGATGCCTACAAGTTCGCCAACGAGGGCTACTCGGTCATCCTCGCCCACTCGACCAACCTCTACATGGACCTGGCGTACAACAAGGATCCGGACGAGCCGGGCTACTACTGGGCGAACTTCACGGACGAGAAGAAGACGTTTGACTACCGCCCATTCGACATCTACGCCAACGCGACCGAGGACCGGATGGGCAATCCCATCAACCCGGCCGATTTGAAGGACAAGGTGCGCCTGACGGCCGAGGGCAAGAAGAACATCATCGGCATGCAGGGTCTGCTCTGGAGCGAGAACGTCAAGACGCCCGAGGTGATGGAATACCTCGCGTTCCCGAAGATCCTGGGCGTGGCCGAGCGCGCCTGGAATCCGGAGCTGCCCGTGGTGGAGGAGATGCCCTCGCTCTGGGCTCAATTCACCAATGCCCTGGGCCAGTCCGTTCTTCCGCGTCTGGATGCCTACCGTCCCGTGGATCCACGGGGTGAGCTGCCCGACACGGTGGGGGTGAACTACCGCATTCCCCTGCCGGGCGCGGAAATCAGCGGCGGGAAGCTGACCGCGAACGTGCGCTTCCCGGGTCTGGGAATCGAGTACTCCACCGACAACGGCACGACCTGGAAGCGTTACTCGGCGCCCGTGGATGTCTCGGGCCGTGTGCTGCTCAGGTCGCTCGCGACCGATGGCCGTACCAGCCGCGTCGCCGAGCTGAACTGAGCCGCTGCCTTTCCTCGGGTAACTTCAGAAGACGCATGCGTGGGGTGCAATTGATTGCGCCGCGCATGCGTCTTTTGTTTTTTTGTCTCCGTGGAATCCGCCTCCACGGAATCCCTCTCCAGCCGTGCTTAACCAGTTGGTATTGAAGAGTTCTGAATAAATGAAAAACAGGCAGTAACGGACTTGACCCCGTTCCCGGTATTGGCCAATCTTGCTGTGCGGATCCGCTGAATCGTGGATGCGGATTTTCGCGTGTGGCGCGGTCGCCAGCTGGGTGTGAGGGGTATCGGGCACCCGGGAACAACGGCACCGCGCGTCACGCTCCGAGGTCATTCCCAGCAACCTGGAGAGGTCGATGATGCGTCGTAACAAGTGGGCCGTGGGTCTGGTTGTTTCCGCTCTGTCCGCCGGCTGTGGTCAGGAAGGCATGCTTCCCGAGGTGATGGAGGCGCCTGGCAGTGTGATGAAGGCTCCGCTCGCGGATCCCGCCTGGGCGCCCAATGTCGCCTATGCCGTGGGCGCCCGGGTGTCCTATGGCGGCAAGTCCTATCAGTGCCGCCAGTCCCATACGTCGCTCGTGGGCTGGGAGCCGAGCGCGGTACCGGCCCTCTGGGAGGAGGTTGGCACCTCGAACCCGGGTGACACCACCAAGCCGACCGCGAGCCTGAACGCCAACTCCACGAAGTTCACGGCCGCCGGGACGCTGAACCTGACGGCGACCGCCTCGGACAACGTGGGCGTGACGCGCGTGGAGATCCTCCAGAACGGCGCCGCGGTCTCCACCAGCAACACCTACAGCCGCTCGTTCGCCGCGGGCCAGAACGGCACGTACACCTATACGGTGAATGCCTATGACGCGGCGGGCAACGTGGGCAGCGCCACCGTCACCGTCACCGTGCAGATCGGCTCGAGCGACATCACGGCTCCCACGGTGAACGTGAGCGCCAACTCCACGAACTTCTCGGCCGCGGGCACGCTGAACCTGACGGCGAGCGCCTCGGACAACGTGGGCGTGACGAAGGTGGAGATCCTCCAGAACGGCTCCGTGGTCGCCACGGGCACCTCGTATAGCCGCTCCTTCACCTCGGCCAACAACGGCTCGTATGTCTATACGGTGAAGGCGTATGACGCCGCGGGCAACGTGGGCACCAAGGAGCTCACCGTCACCGTGGCCATTGGCACGACGCCGCCGCCTGGTGGCAAGAAGATCGTCGCCTACTTCACCGCGTGGGGCATCTACGGCCGCAACTACCAGGTCTCCAACATCCCCGCCGGGAAGATCACTCACATCAACTACGCCTTCTCCAACGTCACCTCGGACGGCAAGTGCATCCTCGGGGACTCGTACGCGGACATCGACAAGGGCGGCGGCTACCAGGGTGAGTGGGATCCCGGCGCGCTGCGCGGCAACTTCCGCGCCCTCAAGGAGCTGAAGAAGACGAACCCGAAGCTCAAGATCCTCATCTCCGTGGGTGGCTGGAGCTGGTCCCAGCACTTCTCCGCGGCGGCGGCCACGGCGGCTTCCCGCGCGGCCTTCGCCAAGTCCTGCGTGGACCTGTACATCAAGGGTCAGTACCCCGGTGTCACCCCCGCCAACGGCGTGGGCGTCTTCGACGGCATCGACATCGACTGGGAGTACCCGGTGGGTGGCGGCCTCCCGGGCAACGGCAACAGCCCCGCGGACAAGCAGAACTACACGCTGCTGATGCAGGAGTTCCGCAACCAGCTCAACGCGGTCACCGCGCAGACGGGTCAGCAGTACCTGCTCACCATCGCGTCGGGCGCCTCGCCGGACCTGCTCGCCAACAAGCAGGAGACCAAGAACCTGGCGAACACGCTCGACTGGATCAACATCATGACGTACGACTACCACGGCGCTTTCGAGAGCTCGACGAACTTCCAGTCCGCGCTCTACCGCGTCACGGGTGATCCGGTGGCGAGCTCCGGGTTCTACACCGACGGCACGGTGTCGAAGATGCTCGAGTTGGGCGTGCCCGCGAGCAAGATCGTCCTCGGCCTGCCCTTCTACGGCCGCGGCTGGGGCAACGTGGGCTCCACGAACAACGGCCTCTTCCAGCCCGGCACGCCCACCAAGGGCACCTGGGATGATGGCCAGTCCGGCCTGACGGGCGTGTTCGACTACAAGGACCTGAAGAACAACTACGAGGGCAAGGGCTACACCAAGACCTTCCACGCGGAGGCGAAGGAGGCCTACCTCTACAGCCCGAGCACGAAGATCTGGATCGCCTACGACGACGCGCAGTCCATGGGGGCCAAGGCCGACTACATCCTGAGCAAGGGCCTGGGCGGCGCGATGGCCTGGGAGCTGAGCGGGGATGACGGCACGCTGCTCGACGCCGTGTACCAGAAGCTGAAGTAGTTCGAAGCAGTCCCGGGCCGGTGGAGCGCGTATGCGCCTTCACCGGCCTTTTTGTATCCACTTTCCGGTGTTTCCCTCTTCCCTGCCATGAACATGATGAAAGCCAATACGCAGTGCCGTCGTCCGGCGAGGGCTTCCCTCGATGAGACCCGCCTCCGCGCCGTCATGGATGGACGGTGTGAATCGGCCGATGCACTGCTGGCGCAACTGATGCCGCGGGTGCGCAATCTGGTCCGCTATTCGGTTCGCGTCGACTCGGATGTGGATGACATCACCCAGGACGCGTTGATCGCCATCCTGCGGGGCCTGCCGTCCTACCGGGGCGAGGGAGCGTTCGCCTCGTGGGCGGACCGGGTCGTGGGGCGGGTGACATTCGCGGCCTCGAGGCGCGCGCGCGCCGAGCGCACGATGCTTCACCCCGAGGAGGACCTGGCGGAACTGGACATGCTGTCGCCGGAGGACGGGCCGCCGGAGGATTGCCTCCTGCGCCGTCAGATGGAGCGTCTGTTGGACAAGCTCTCCGAGGAGCAGCGCCGGGCCCTGTTGCTGCACCACGTGATGGGCATGAGCGTGCCGGAGATGGCGGAGGAGCTGGAGGTCCCCTTCGAGACCGTTCGCAGCAGGCTGCGCCTGGGCAAGGCGCACCTGCGCGAGCTGCTGTACCGTCATGCGGACCGGGAGGCGGCGGCGCTGCTCTGACCGCCGCGCACCCGGTGCGCTGGACTCCCTAGTACTTGGGGAGGTTGGGGATGCTCTGGTTGCAGTTGCTGGTGATGCCGAGCAGCTGGCACACCTTCTGGCCCGTGGCGTTCACCGACGCGGCCCCGGCGGGAGGAGCGGCATGGACGCGCTCCTTCCACACCTGCCACACCATCATGCCGTCCGTGGCCTTGCCCTTGTTCTTCATGTACGTGGCGAGCGTCTCGACGTTGTAATACTTCGTCGCCATGTTGTTCTGCCCCGTGAGCATCTCCGCGTCGTAGACGGTGCCGGGGTCCGCGTTGAGCCGCAGCGTCGCGCCGCCCGCGCCCTCCGGAGCGATCTCCAGGCCCATGGCGATGGGGCCCGAGTAGATGGCCCGGTAGGACTCATAGCCCTCGCGCGGATCGTAGTAGTCGCCGCCGTCGTAGGACATGAGGTTGATGTGGCGCAGCTTGTTGCCGTGGTTCTTCACCACGCTGTACATGGTGCCGCCGAAGGGCGAGCCCCACTGCACCTTGCCCTCCTCGAACGGCGTGCCCTTCACGTAGTAGGCGCCCGTGGACCAGCCCGCGATGGAGATGCCCAGCTTGAGGCCCCGCGCGCGGATGGTGCTGTCCAGGTTGGTGATGATGTTGGCGATCTCCCCGTCCTTGCTGCAGCTGAACTGGGCCGCCTCCAGCTTGTTGCAGCTGCTGCCGCTCGACTCCCAGTCGATGTCCACGCCGTCCGCGCCGAGGTCCTGCGCCAGGTCCACCACGTGCCCCGCGTTGAAGCGGGCCCACTGGTCACCCTGGCTGTAGCTCCAGCCGCCCACGGAGATCCACACCTGGGTGCCCCGGGCACGCAGCGCCTTGATGTTGTTGATGAGCGTCTGGGCCTGGGCCGCGGTGAACTTCTTCTGGCCGGTGTTCGTCGAGGCGCCCTCGAAGAACTCGAAGCCCGCCACGGCCTGATCGAACTCGAACGAGCCCTTGGTGTAGGCCATGTCCGGACGGACGAACGACAGGTTCAGGTGGGTGTAGTAGCTCGGGATGTTGGCGGTCGTCAGATCGTTGATGCTCGTGTTCCAGCTGCTGGCATAGCCGATGTACATGCGGCCGCCCGTGGGCGGGGGCTCGCTCGTGGTGAGCTTGACGGTGACGCTCGCCGCGCTGGACGTGGCGCTGTTGCCCGCCGCGTCGAAGGCCTTGGCGGTGTAGCTGTAGGTGCCGTTCTGGGTGTTGGAATAGAACGCATCCGAGGCGGTGAACGGGCTCGCCGTCGCAGTGCTCAGCAGGGCGCCGTTCTTGTAGAACTCGACCCGGGTCACGCCCACGTTGTCACTGGCGGGCGCGGTGAGCGTCACATTGCCCGCGCTCGTGAGGTTGGTGGGGCTGGCCGACAGGCTGACCGTGGGGGCGGTCTTGTCTTCGGTCGGCGGGGGGCCACCGGCGCACGAATAGCCGTTGATGTTGCAGGTGCCCACGCCGCTGAAGGCGCCGGAGCCCTCGAAGGTGACGGTCACGCTGCCGTTGGCGGGCACCACGCTGCCGCCCCAGCTATTGGGCAGCACGGTCCACGAGCCATCCGAACCCTTGCTGGCGGAGCCGCCCGCGCCCCATGGGTTACCGCTCATGGCGGCGGTGCCGTTGAACTTGAAGTTGAGGGACCAGTCGTTGATGGCGCTGGCCGTGGTGTTCTTGATGGTGATGACGGCGCTGAAGCCACCGCTCCAGCTGGAGGCCTGGGCGAACGTCGCGGTCAATCCGGCGGCGGTCGCGGCCTGCTCGGTGCTCTGGAAGTGAGCCGAGGCGGGCAACTCCTGCTCGCCGCAAGCGACGAGCAGGCCCATCAGACTGGGAATGAGGAACTTGGACGACCGACGCATGATGCCTCCGGGAAGGAGCTGGAAAGAAGGAAAGGACAGGCAGAAGAGAGAGCGCCGCGAGCGGGCTTTCGGGTCAACCTGTCCTCCTTCTCATGCGCGCGTCCGGAGCGCGGCTACTTGTAGGTGTCCAGGTAGGCGCGGTGGCTGTTGGAGAACTCGAAGTTGGTGAACTTGTCCCAGTTGATGGACCAGGTCATCAACCCCTTGAAGTCCGCGTAGCCAGACGCCTGACGCAGCACGTAACTACCGCCAAAGGACTTGCCCTTGATGAGGTAGTCGAGCGCCTTCTGCACGTTGGCGGGCGTCGTGTATCCGCCGCCCGCGGCCTGGGGCGAGGAGGGCAGGCCAATGACGATCTGATCGGCGCGCAGGCCCGGGAAGACCTGGCTCGCGTTGCCACCGATGGGGAAGCCGCGGATCATCATCTCCGCCATGGCCACGTGGAAGTCCGGGGTGCCCTGGGCGTAGGACTTGCCGTCCAGCGCGGTGACGGTGCCGGTGTTGTAGTGCTGCACGTGCAGGTACGTCAGGCGATCCCGCAGCGCGTGGATGACGGGCAGGTAGGCGCCCCACGGGCCGCCGTAGGCGGAGTAGCCACCCTGCACATAGGCCGTCTCGGGCGCCATGGTGAGGATGAAGTTCGCGCCATAGCGGTTGATGAGCTGCCGGGTGCCGTCGATCAGGTTGACGATCTTCGGCGTGGTGGGGTTGCGGAAGTCCGTGTCCCCGCCGTTGAGCGCCAGCGAGCTGCCCTCGAGGTCCAGATCCAGGCCGTCGAAGCCATACGTGTCGATGATGGACTGCATGCTGGAGACGAACGCCGCCTTGGCGGCCGCGGTGTCCAGGTGGATGGTGCCGTTGGCGCCACCGAGGGAGATGAGGACCTTCTTGCCCTGGCTCTTCAGGTAGGCGACGTCCGACTTGAAGTCGGCGGTGGTCGCGTTGTACGGCGTGAAGGCCATGTTGCCCGTGCCGGCGCCACCGGCGGGCTCGGCGAACGCGACCTGGATGACGTCGTACTTCGACGAGATGTCGCGCAGGCGGATGTTGGTCGAGCCGTTGTCGAAGTTGTGCCAGTAGCCCACGATGACCTTCTTGCTGGTGGGCGGGGGCTGGGTGTTGGTCGTCGTGGCCGAGATGCTGTTGCTGGCGGTGGAGCGGTTACCCGCGGCGTCCCGGGCCTTCACGGTGAAGGTGTACGTGGTGTTCGCGTTCAGGCCGGACGCCGTGGCGGTGGTGCCCGTGACGGTGGTCGAGAGCGTGGAGCCGTTGACGAAGACCTCGTAGCCGGTGACGGCCACGTTGTCCGTCGAGCCGTTCCACGCGAGCGACACGCTGTTGTTGCTCACGCCCGTGGAGCGCAGGCTGCTGGGCGCGGTGGGCGCCTGGGTGTCCGGGGGCTCCGTGGCCGGCGTGGTCGTGCTGTGGGCGGAGCTGGCCGCCGAGCGGTTGCCCGCGGCGTCCCGGGCCTTCACGGTGAAGGTGTACGTGGTGTTCGCCTTCAGGTTGGACACGGTGGCGCTGGTGGAGGTGACGGTGGCCGCGAGCGCGGTGCCGTTGAACACCTCGTAGCCGGTGACGCCCACGTTGTCGGACGACGCGCTCCAGGACAGGGAGACGCTCGTGGACGTCTTGCCCGTGGAGGTCAGGTTGGCCGGAGCGGTGGGGGCCTGGGTATCCGTCGGGGTGCCACCCGTGCGCTCGAGCCACAGCGCGGCGACGTTGGGCGGCTCCCAGCCGACGAGCGAGGTGTGCGCCTGGCGGCAGTCATAGCCCTTGCCGCCATAGGACGCGATGTCGCCGGTGGCGTAGGCGACATTGGGGGCCCAGGCGCCGCGATCCGCGGCGGCGGCCAGGGTGGGGACGAGGTTCCACAGCAGCGCCGCGGTGACCGCCAGGACGGCGAGTCCCGAGCGGCCAAGTCGAGTCAAGGAATGCATCGGTTGAATCCCTTTCATGAATGGAGAGACATGGACAGCGAATGGTTGGGAATGCGCGAGGCCGCTAGGGCAGGAGCACCGGGCTGGCGTAGTACTCCTGGACGCGGGTAATCCAATAGTAGTTGTCCGTCGGCAGCTCCTCCGGGTAGGCGCCCGGCTGGGGAATGCCGCGCGTGCTCACGCCGACGCCCGCGCCCATGAGGATGGCGACGATGCCCGCGTTGGCCGCTTCCTGGATGTGCGAGCCCCAGGTGACCACGTTGCCGCTCACCGACACCTTGGGGTCGTTCCACACGTTCTTGGAGAAGTAGGCCAGCCGGTTGCCGGAGAGCGTGATGCGGTCGCCGAAGAAGTAGGGCGAGGCGGACTCCTCGTAGCGCTGCACGGTGTTGTTCAGGTCCGGGAACGTGCCCGAGGGGTTGTAGACGGTGGGGCTGGCGCGGGTGGTGCCGTTGATGTGGCCGGCGGGCACCTGCCAGAGCACCACGGGCAGGTTGAGCGTCTCCTTCAACGTCTTGCAGAAGAGCAGGTAGTTGTTCCAGAGGTCCGCGTTCCAGAACCACAGCGCGCTGGCCGGATCATTGGGGTTGGCGCCCGCGGCGCCCGCGCCGTCCAGGCCGTACTTGTCGATGGAGATGAACTCGGCGCCGCCGTACTGCACGCCGGCCTTCTGGGCGAAGCCCGCGTTGGCGCGCGCGTTCTCCTGGATGCGCGTCTTGCCCGCCTCGAAGCCCCACACCTCGGTGGAGTGCATGATGCCGGTGCCCGGCGCGCCCGGAGCGGCCCACAGGTTGAGCTGCCAGCCGAGGAACGCCTTGGGGGTGTACTTGCGCAGGACGTAGTTGATGCTCTGCACGAGTCCCGTCAGGGTATTGGGGAAGGCGGGATCCACGCCCCGCTGGAGCACGCCCGAGTCGTACACGGCGGAGGTGGCCGCCGGCATCTTCGACGGATCATTCCCATACTGCGACGCGTACTGCTGCTGGATGTAGCCGAGGGTGTCGGGCTCGATGACGTAGCCGATGCGGCCCGTCCCCATGATGCCCGTGGCCGTCTGGCCCACGTCCTTCAGGGCCTGGAAGTAGGTGGTGAGGAACGAGGCGCTCTGCAGGTTGGCCCAGACCGCCGCCGGGCTGTCGGTGTTGCCGCCAATGCCATACACCACGAAGATGGGCGTCATGCCCTGCTCCTTGCTCTTCGTGGCCAGACGCACGGCCCGGGAGTGCCACTCGGACACCTGCGAGCCACCGTTCAGGTACAGGTAGCCGTAGTCGAGGCGCTTGCCGGAGGGGAACCGAGGGTTCACCGTGTTGAAGAACTTGTCCGTGCCCGTGAAGGGCTCGTACACGGTGCCAATGGCCATGTAGTTCGGATGCCAGTCGCCCGACGGCGGCGGATTGGTCGTGCCGGTCTGGGTGGTGACCGCGAGCGCGCCGCTCACCGTCGACTGGTTGCCCGCCGCGTCCCGCGCCTTGACGGTGTAGTTGTACGTCGTCGAGGCGGCGAGCCCGCTGTCCGTATAGGACGTGCCGGTCGCCGTCCCCACCTGGGTGCCATTGCGGAAGACGAGGTAGCCGGTGACGCCCACGTTGTCGCTCGCGGCGTTCCAGGCCAGGGAGACCTGGGCGCTGGTGGTGCTCGTGGAGCGCAGGCCCGTCACCTGCGTGGGGGCCGTGGTGTCGGCCGGGGGGGGAGTGGTGCTGCAGGTGTCAACGAGCTTGTACCAGCCGCTGAGGGTGCCCAGCTCGGGGTCCGCCGACCAGATGGCGACCAGGGCCTCGTACAGCTTGCCCTTGTACACGTTGCGATTGCCCGGCTGGTAGATGGTGCTGGCGTTCCAGTCGGGATAGCCGGCGCAGCTCACCGCTTGCGCGAGCACCTCGCCGACGCCTTCACCCTCCAGGCCGTTGCCGCCTTCGGGGAGGTTGTCGGGCTGGCAGGCCGTGGAGGCCAGGGCCATGACGGGGAGGAGTCGCAGCCAACGCGAGGCCTTCCTTGGGGGGATGAACATTCCGGTGCTCCTCGGGGGGATGAGTGCGTGGAGGCCAACGTCGGCCCCGGCAGGACATCACAAAGAGGAGAAAGCCTATTTTTTCGGGTCAACCCGGTATTTCGTTTGTTCCCGGGGACATCGGATTCCGGTTTCCACCGTGCGTGCACCCGGGCCTGGAAGGTGGTGGCGGGTCTCGCATCCGGTACATTGCCCGCGCCGCGCTCCCGTGGGTGGGCCGCGCGGCCAGGGATTCCATGACGCCATTGGTGCAAGAGACGGACGTGCTCATCGTCGGCTGTGGCCCGGTGGGAGCGCTGACGGCCAACCTCCTGGGGCAGTACGGGGTTCGTACGCTCGTGCTCGAGCGCTCCCTCTCCCAGCACAACCAGCCCCGTGCCATCACCTGTGATGACGAGGCCCTGCGCATCTATCAGTCCGTGGGCCTCGCCCAGGTGTTGGACGCCCACATGTACACCAGCCCCGAGGTGGAGCTCGTCGGGGCCACGGGAGAGGTCTTCGCCACGCTGGGGGTTCAGGACGCGGACTTCGGCAATGGCTACCCGGCGCTGCGCTTCTTCAGCCAGCCCTTCCTGGAGCGGGTGCTGCGCGAGGGGCTGTCGCGCTTCGCCGACGTGGAGCTGCGGCTCGGCCAGCAGGTGGTGGCCTACACCCAGGACGCGGAGGGCATCTCCGTCACCGTCCGGGATGTCCGGGATGATTCCGAGTCCACCGTGCGCGCCCGTTACGTCCTGGCGTGTGATGGCGGGCGCAGCACCCTGCGGCATCTGGCCGGCATCGACATGGTGGGCTCCACCTATGACGAGGGCATGGTCGCCATCTCGCTGCTGTTGCCCCACGAGCCTCCGGCCATCAGCCGCATGGTGTGCGACCCCTACCGCCATGTCTTCGTCGCCCGCTGCGCCGGCAACGAGCTGCGCATCGAGGTCATGATCCGCGAGGACGAGAAGCCCGAGGACATGGTCCAGCCCGAGCGCATCCGCGCGTTCATCGCGCCCTATGTGGATCCGGATCGCGTCACCATCCTGCGTGCCGCCACCTACATCTTCAACCGCCGCGTGGCCGCGCGCTGGCGCGACGACCGGATGTTCCTGTTGGGCGATGCCGCCCACCTCATGCCGCCCGTGCTCGGCCAGGGGCTGTGTTCCGGTCTGCGAGATGCCGCCAACATCGCCTGGAAGCTGGCGGCCGTCGTCCAGGGACAGGCCGATCCCTCGTTGCTCGACACCTATGAGGAGGAGCGCCGTCCCCATGCGGAGGCCATGCTCGAGGCCAGCGTGAACATGGGCCGGCTCGTGCTCACCGGCAGCCGCCCGGTCGCCTTCCTGCGCGATCACCTCGTCCGGGCGCTCGACCGCATTCCGCGCGTGCGCCGCTTCATCCGCGACCTCGAGTTCAAACCCCGGCCGCTCATCCCCCGGGGCTTCATGATGGGGGGCGCCCGGGGCCATCGCCAGGCGCCCGAGGGCACCTACTTCCCCCAACCCTGGGTGGGCGTCGCGGACGGTGGCCAGGTGCGGCTCGACGATGTCCTGGGCCCGGGGTTCGCGGTGCTCGTGCGCAATGGCACCCAGGAGGCCTCGGCACGGGCCGCGCAGGTGCTCGCCGACAGCCTGGGCGCCTCGTGTCTGCGCGTCATTCCCCAGCGCAAGAGCCTCGCCCAGCACGGCGAGGTGATGGACAGCGAGGGCAAGCTCGACGCCTGGTTCCAGCAGTACGGCATGGACATCGCGGTGCTCCGCCCGGATCGCTACCTCTTCGGCGCCGTCCGGGGCTCGCACCTCTCCTGGTTGTCCGTGGCCTTGCGCCAGCGGATTCAGGGGCCCCTGCGCTCCCGGGGCTTCTCGTCCAGTCCCGATGCCTCGGTGGGGTGAGGGCGCGGGCGCGGCAACACATTCGATACGGAAGGAAGAGTGGATGCGCAGACAGAAGTGTTTCATCGCCAGTCTGATGCTGTTGGCGGGGACGGCGGCGTGTGCCCAGGGTCGCGCGGCGACGGTGCCGGCGGGAGAAAAGAAGGCCAGTGCCGCGGCGATGGCGGCCGCCCAGGTGCACACGCGGACGCTGAAGAACGGGTTGAAGATCATCGTCTGGCCCGTCCCGGCCAACCCCAGCGTGGCGCTCTACGACTGGTTCCGCGTGGGCAGCCGCAACGAGCGGCCCGGCATCACTGGCCTGTCCCACTTCTTCGAACACATGATGTTCAACGGCGCGAAGAAGTACGGGCCCGGTGAGTTCGATCGCGTCATGGAGGCGCATGGCGGCAGCAACAACGCCTACACCTCCGAGGACGTCACCGTGTACCAGGACTGGTTTCCGCGCTCGGCGCTGGAGACCATCTTCGACCTGGAGGCGGACCGGCTCGGGCACCTCGCCATTGATCCCAAGGTGGTGGAGAGCGAGCGGGGTGTCGTCTACTCGGAGCGGCGCTCCAGCGTGGACGACAACAACAGCGGACTGCTCATGGAGCAGGTCCAGGCCACCGCCTTCGTGGCGCACCCCTATCAAATCCCCGTCATTGGCTGGCCCTCGGACATCGAGAGCTGGAAGCAGGAGGACCTGGAGCGCTACTTCCGCACCTACTACGCGCCCAACAACGCCACCCTCATCGTGGTGGGCGCGGTGACGCCCGAGCAGGTCTTCTCTCTTTCGGAGAAGTACCTCGGGCCCATTCCTTCCCAGCCCGAGCCCGAGCCCGTGCGCACCCAGGAGCCCGTGCAGCAGGGCGAGCGCCGGATCACGGTGCGCAAGCTGGCCCAGGCGCCCCTGCTGCAGATGGCCTTCCACGGTCTGCGCGCTCGCGACGACGACGCGCCCGCCCTGGATCTGCTCGTGCGCGTCCTCACGGACGGAGACTCCTCGCGGCTGCACCAGCGGCTCGTGGAGGAGGAGCGGGTGGCCATCCAGGTCACCGGCTACGTGGGGGCGGGGTTCGATCCATCGCTCTCGTGGGTGTTGGTGGATCTTCCGCCGGGGGGTGACCTGGCGAAGGCGGAAGCGCTGCTCGACGAGGAGCTGGCGAAGGTGCGGACGTCGGGCATCACCGACGCGGAGCTGCGCAAGGCGAAGAACATCGTCGTGGCGGACTTCTGGCGTCACCTGGAGACGAACAGTGGCCGCGCCCGGGCGCTGGGCACCTTCGAGGTGTTCCACGGCGACTGGAAGAAGCTCTTCGGTTCCCCGGAGCGCTACGAGGCGGTGACGCGAGAACAGGTACGGCAGGTGGCCATCAAGGTGTTTGGCCGGAACAACCGCACGGTGGGCGTGCTGGTGCCCGAGGCGGGCTCGGGTGATGCGAAGCAGGAGGCGGCGCGATGAAGGGGCTCAAGACGGGAACGGCGCTCGCGGCGCTGTGGATGGCTTCCGCGGCGGGGGCCGAGCAGCCTCCGGCGGAGCGCCCGGCGGTGGTGCGCACGGACGCGGCGCGGGACGCGGTGACGTTGCCCAAGGCCCGGGAGGTGGTGCTGAAGAACGGCGCCCGGCTGCTCCTGGTGGAGCGGCATGACGTGCCGCTCGTGGCCTTCAGCGCCCGGGTGCGCGGAGGGGCCCTGGGTGACCCCGTGGGCAAGGAGGGCGTGGCCGCGCTCACCGCCGAGCTGCTGCAGAAGGGCGCGGGGGCGCGCAACGCCAGCCAGTTCGCCGAGGCCGTGGACGGCGTGGGCGGCTCGCTCTCGGTGTCTCCGGGCCGCGAGTCGCTCGACATCCAGGGCCAATTCATGGCGCGTGACACCGCGCTCATGGTGGAACTGCTCACGGACATGCTCCTGCGGCCCCGGTTCGAGCTGGCCGAGCTGGAGAAGACGCGCGAGCGGATGGTGTCGTCGCTCGTTGCGCTGAAGGACGGAGATCCCCGAGGTCTCATCGGCCTCTACTTCCAGGCCTTCCACTTCGGCGAGCACCCCTATGCGCGGCCCTCGGTGGGCAGCGAGGCGTCGCTCGCCACGCTCCAGCGCGAGGACGTGCTGGCCTATGCGAAGGCTCACCTGGGCGGAGACCGGCTCATCCTCACGGTGGTGGGGGACTTCGACGCGAAGCAACTCGCGAAGCGGCTCGAGGCGGCGCTCGGCGGATGGGCGCGTGCGTCCACGCCCGTTCCGGTGGCACCTCCGACCCAGCCCACGAAGGGGCGGCGCGTGCTGCTGGTGGACAAGCCGGACGCCACCCAGACGTACTTCTGGTTGGGCAACACCGGCATCTCCCGCACGGATCCCGCTCGCGTGGAGGTGGGTCTGGCCAACACGGTGTTCGGTGGCCGCTTCACCTCGTTGCTCAACACGGCGCTGCGGGTGAAGTCCGGCCTCACCTATGGCGCGGGCTCGGTGGTCGTGACGCCCCTCCAACCCGGCCCCTTCGCCGTGTCCTCGTACACGAAGACGGAGTCCACCGCGCAGGCGTTGGACATGACCCTGGACGTGCTCACGCGCTTCCGTCAGCAGGGGGTGGACGCGGCCATGCTCGCCTCCGCCCAGGAGTACGTGCTGGGTCAGTTCCCCCCCACCCTGGAGACGGGACTGCAGCTCTCCGCGAAGTGGTCCGAGCTCGCTTTCTACGGCCTGGACGCGAGCGACGTGGACGACTACGCGAACCGCGTCTCCCATGTGGAGCCGGCGCGGTTGCTGACCGCCATCCAGCGCGTGGTGCCCGCGCCCGAGGACCTCACCCTGGTGCTCGTGGGCAAGGCGGCGGACATCCGCGAGGTGGCGCGAAAGTACGGCCCCGTCACCGAGATGCGCATCACGGACCCCTCGTTCGCTCCGCCCAGGGCCCCACCCGCTCCCTGAGCCGCGAGGGCGCTACTTCGGGGCGGGGGAGGCCCGCCCCAGGCAGCGCTGGTAGCGCTTGTTCACGGACTGGGCGAACCAGGCCGTGGAGCGGTCTCCGCTGAGCTTGGGGCTGCGGATGACCACCGTGGGCAGCTTCGCGTAGGCGGGGGCCTTGCCCGTCACCTCCTGGTAGGAGCGCTTGATGGCGCTCCAGGTGTCCGTCTCCTCGAAGGCCAGTTGCTTCTCCTCGAGCGTGTCCTTGCGCACCCGCCGCGCGCTCAGCTTCGGGGCATGGCGCTCGCGGAAGACGAGCAGGGCCTTCAAGGAGTTGCTGTCCTCGTCCAGGGGTTCCCCCTGCTTGTCATAGGCGAGCAGGTCTCCGTCCTGCACGAGCGCGATGCCCGTGAGCTGGCTCACCTGTTCCTGCAGAGCCGCGTTGCGCGAGGTGTAGACGCCTCCGTTGTAGTCCGCGAAGCGGTAGAGGGGCGAGTCGTAGTGGGCCTCGTAGCCGAGCAGCCGGGCCGTGCCGTAGTAGACGCCACCGCCGCGCGTGTAGAGCTCCTCGCGTACCCGCCGCCGCGCGCGCTCGTCGTCTCCCGCCAGCTCCTCCGAGAAGCGCACGCTCACCTGCATGGAGCCCGCGGTGGTGATGGGATTGAGGTCTTCCAGGCGCGTGGACTTGAAGAGCGAGCTGGCCAATTGGGCCGCCACGTACGTCGCGGGAAACTCCGTGTCGTAGTACTCCAGCAGGTCTCGGAAGACGCGGTCCAGGTCGCGCTCCGTGCGCACCGTTTCCAGGCGTTGCTCGAAGGTCTTCTTCTGTCCGGAGGCCTGGCCTCCCAGCAGCGCCGAGAGCGCGGGCGGTCCCAGGGGGCCCAGCTTCGCCGCGTACGCGTCCAGCCGCTTGCGCACGATGCGGGAGAGGCCCGGCACCGGCGGGTTGGCCTGGAAGCCCGACTCCTGCTCGATGACCGCGAGCACCGAGCACACCGTCTCCACGGAGGGGTAGTGCCGATGGGCTTCCAACGCCGCCAGCACATCCTCCGCCCAGCCCTCGCGATCCTTCACGTCCGGGGGCACCAGCCGCGTGGCCTGCTCCACGGTGACGCGGGGCGGAAGCGTCTCGGCCGGAGCGGCACGGCGATGGGCGCAGCCGCTCAGCAGCGCGAGCGCGAAGACAATCCACCTACCTGCGTACCGTGGGACGAATCTGGATGATGATGGCAAGGGAAAACTCCTTGAAAACGGACATGTCCTCTTGATTCCCGAGAAAGGGGTATGCCAGCTAGTTGGCCTCTTTCAACGAAGAGAGGTGCTCCTTGACGAATCGAATCCTGAAGGCGTTCTGCGCGGCGTGGTTGGGCGTGAGCCTGGCGGCCTGTGGTTCCTCGGCGGAGGTGAGCGGGGAGGCGGGACGAACGGAATCGAAGGACGGGGACATCCGGGCCGCGCTCGCGCGTTTCAAGGGCGCGCGCGTGGTGGGCAGCGAGGCGGGTGTGCCCTACGCCATCACGGGCCGCCTGGGGCGGTTGTCGCCCTCGGGCGGCGTGGGCGAGCTGCGCATGCGGGACGACGTGCGCGAGGCGATGACGGCGCTCGCGCCGGTGTTCCGTGTCCGGAGCGAGGAGCTGCTGCTCCGGCGCTCCCATCAGGACGAGCGCGGCCACCGGCACCTGCGCTTCCAGCAGATGCTCCACGGCCTCCAGGTGGTGGGCGGCGAGCTCGTGGTCCACGCGGATGAGACGGGCGCCATCTACGCCATCAACGGCTCGGCACGCGCGGGAGACGAGGTGGCCTGGGAGGGCCAGGTAGGGCCCGAGGCCGCGCCCGTGGCGGCCGTGAATGGCTCCTCCCTGCTCCATGCCACCGCCGAGGGCTCCGCGCGGCGGGTCTTCCTGTTGCCCGAGCATGGTTTGACGCCGCGCCCCGCCTACGAGGTGCGCGTGACGGGCGAGCGCGAGGGAATGCCCGCGGAGGACCTTGTCTACGTGGACGCGCGGCACGGAGACGTCCTGCGCATCAACCCCCGCGTCCATTCAGCGCTCGGCCGCCGGGTGTACTCGGCGAACAACACCACCACCACGCCGGGCACGCTCAAGCGCTCCGAGGGCCAGGCGCTCGCGAACGACACCCACGTCGACACCAACTACGAGCTGCTGGGCACCACCTACAATTGCTACAAGACGCTCTTCAACCGAGACTCGTATGACAACGCGGGCGCTCTGCTGAAGAGCACCGTCCATTACGGCAAGAAGTACGTCAATGCCTTCTGGGATGGCTACCAGATGGTGTACGGCGACGGGGATGGCATCAACTCCACCATGCTCGGGCTGGATCTGGACGTCACCGTCCACGAGCTGACCCACGCCGTGACGGGTGCCGAGTCGGACCTCATCTATTCGGGCGAGTCGGGTGGCCTCAACGAGTCCGTGTCCGACATCTTCGCCGCCGTGTGCGAGAGCTGGACCCGCAACTGGGCCCTGGACGCGGACGTCTTCAAGGTGGCCGAGGACATCTGGACGCCGGGCATCGCCGGGGACGCGCTGCGCTACCTGGACGATCCGGCCAAGGATGGCGCCTCGCTCGACTCGTACGCGAGTTATTACGACGGCGTGGACGTGCACCTGAGCTCGGGCATCAGCAACCTCGCCTTCGCGCTGCTGGCCAAGGGTGGCACGCACCCGCGCGGCAAGACAAGCAACCGGGTGACTGGGATTGGCACGGAGAAGGCCGGCCGCATCTTCTACAAGGCCAACACGGACCTCTTCACGTCCAACACCACCTTCGAACAGGCCAAGACGTACACTGTCCAGGCCGCAGAGGCCCTTTATGGCGTGGGCTCCGCCGAGGCCACCGCGGTGACCGAGGCCTGGAAGGCCGTGGGCGTACCGCAGCCCCCTCCGCCGAGCTCGTCGCTGACCAATGGCGTGGCGGTGACCGGCCTGTCTGGCAGCGCGGGAACCACGAGGTACTACACCCTGGAGGTGCCCGCGGGTCAGGGCCGGCTGACGTTCGACATGCGCGGCGGCAACTCGTGGGACGACGCGGACCTGTACGTGCGGCGTGGTGCGGCCCCCACGGGCAGCAGCTTCGACTGCCGTCCGTACACGAGCGGTAGTGACGAGAGCTGCGTCTTCGTCAACCCGGCGGCGGGCACCTGGTACGTGGCCGTCGACGCGTTCTCCGGCTACTCGGGCTTGAGCCTCAAGGGGACCTATACGGCCACGGGGGGTGGTTCCTCCGGGAGCGCCACCGTCACGGGCTCGCTCGTGGAAGGGCAGCAGGCCAACCATGGTCCCTACCGCGTACTGCCGGGCAGCACCTTCTCGGTGGTGATGACGGGCACGGGCGATCCCGACCTGTATGTCCGCTTCGGCGCCCCGGCCACCACCACCTATTTCCAGTGCATCTCGTGGAACTTCGGAGCTTCCGAGCGGTGCGAGTTGCAGGTTCCCGCGGATCAGACCGACGCGTACATCCTGGTGGATGCCCGCTCGGCGGCCACCTACCGCATGGACGTCACCTACACGAAGCCGTAGTGCTTCGCGGGCGGCTCCTCATGAAGGGGCCGCCCGTGCGCGTGTCCGTGGGGCTATCCCGGGTCGAGGGCCCAGGTTCCTTCCTCCCACCGCTTCAGGGCCTGTCCTGCTTCAAAAGGCACGAGACCTTGGCCCTTGGCTGCTTCCTCCAGAACCGCCTTGGCCTCGGTGGTGCGGTAGCGGAGCAAATGGGCGGCGGCCATGACACGCACGTCCATGCGCTCGTGCTTGAGCAGAACGAGGAGGGCATCACGCCCGGCATCGCCGTGGGCCAAGAGCTTGTCGACTGCTGCACCGTACGTCCTGGCGTGCTTGTTTCCAGTCCTGGCGTCTCCTCGCCAGATAGCTTCGGTCTGCGCGGCCACGTTCAGCGCGAACTTTTCGACCAGCTCTTCCAACTTCATCACCAGAACCCTTTCTGGTCGTGGCTACTCCGGATCCAGGGCCCAAGTGCCTTCTTCCCATCTCTGCAGGGCTTGCTGTGCGCAGAAGGGGATCATTCCCTCACCACTGGCAGCCTCCTCCAGAACCGCCTTGGCCTCGGTGGTGCGGTAGCGGAGCAGATGGGCGGCGGCCATGACACGCACGTCCATGCGCTCGTGCTTGAGCAGAACGAGGAGGGCATCACGCCCGGCATCGCCGTGAGCCAGGAGCTTGTCGACTGCTGCACCGTACGTCCTGGCGTGCTTATTTCCGGTCTTGGCGTCTCCTCGCCAGATAGCCTCGGTCTGCGCGGCCACGTTCAGCGCGAATCGCTCGACCAAATCCTCCAGCTTCATCACCAGCTTCCCTTCCTGATGTTCTTGATGGCCAATAGCCCGAACTCACGCTGGGCCTCATAGGATTGAGCGCTCAACCACTTCCGCACGGTCAATGGCGAGCCCGTGATATCGCGGCGGATTGATGAATAGAATGAACTGATGCGGGTGTGGATGCCCTTGTCCATGGGGACGATGTTCTCGGTGTTCTGAAGGGCCTGTGCTCCGAAGCGCTTCACGTTGCCCGGTGTCTGCTCGACGATGTGATGCCACTCCTTCCCTGTGCCCGCTGGGCCCATGGCCCTCTTGAAGCCACTGTACGACCCCCATGCCCTGAAGCCACTGGGAGGTGCCTTGGCCGTGGCGCTGCTCAGGGTTTGGGCCGTCATGGCGACAGCACCAGGAGCGAGGGCGATGGTGACGGACTCGGCGCTCACGACGACCGTCTTCACTTCGCCCACCGCCGCGAGCCGGATACCCACCTGCGTTTCCGCCTGGGCCGCCACCTGAATCGCTCCAGGTAGCGTCTGCACCTTCGTGGCAAGTCCCGGTGCCGTGTGGCCGATGGCCGCCAGGGCCAGCATGGCGAACGCTCGTGCCGCGTTGCGCCCCATGAGCTTGCCGTAGCGTTCGCCCGCCTCTCGCAGCGCGTGGAACGTGGTGGCCCGGTCCGCCTCATGCATCAGTCGCTTGAAGCCCACGACGAGGCCCCAGAAGGTATCGACGCCCACGTAGGAAATGAGCGTCACGGTCATCACGGCGGCGATGCCCTTGGAGACCGTCACGTCAGGGAGGGCGAGGAGGACCATGTACGTGGTCCATGTCCAGAGCACGGCCGCCACCATGGCGTGGGGGTCGGCCATGCTCTTGAAGGCCTCCAGCATTTCGTCCAGCACGGCCCCCTTGGCGAGGGCCATGGCCAGCGCGAAACGGCCATCGCCGTTGATGGCGCGGCTTTCCGTCAGAAGGCGCAGACAGTCTCCATGCTCGCCGGTGCGCTCGCACCAACGCAGGTAGGCGCGCGTCAACTCTTCCTCCTCCGCCGTGGACTCCTCCTCCAGGGGGTCGCCCGTTCCGAGAGACGTGATGTGGTGGCCGCGTGTCTCGTACGTGAAGGAACCGCTTCGTGCCTCCACTTCGAACAGTCGCTGGGCGTCTTCCTGGGGCCGACTCGAGGGCTTCACATCCTGAGCCAGAGCCGACATGGTGTGTTCGAATTCGTCGTCGTCCAGCTCTACAGGCTCGGTGCTGGCGCGCGGAGCGAAGACGAGGGTGTCGGTCGGGCCCGTGTCCAGGCGCACGGTCCGAGAGGCCGTGCCACATCCGACGAGGAGCGCCATCACCACGATGGTGCAACACAGCTTCATGGGCGATTTCTCCTGGCGCTGGCTACCCCGCGATGGGTCGCCAGTCCGGAAGAAAGTGTACGACATCACTCGGGGCGGGCCTGAAAACGCATCACGGGCGGCTCCTCGTGAAGGGGCCGCCCGCGATGATGTGTCTATATCGAGTGCTGAGACTCAGCGCCGCAGCACGATGTCGCGCGCGAGGCTGTCTCCTCCGCCCACCAGGTCGAACGAGGCGCGCACGGGTGTGCCCTCGGAGATTCCCCGCAGCGGCACCTGACGGCCCTGGCGCAGGCCCCGGCTGCGCTTGTCGATGCGCAGCTCGTAGATGTTGCCCTCGCCATCGCTCACTTCAATGGTGCCCTTGCGCACGCGCTCGACCCGGCCATCCACCGTCCCCGTGGCGATGGTGATGTCCTTGGTCGCCGCGCCCGGCGCGATGTTCGGATTGCCGGCGCGCGCCGCCTCGGCCGTTTCACTCAGCCAGATGCGATCCTCTTCCTCCAGGAGTTTGCGCGACTCCTCTGGAGTCAGCTCCCGCGCGGGCTCCGGGGTGGGTTCGGCACGCTGCTCGGTTCTTTCTTGCTCCGGTGGAGTGGCCACCGCCACCTGCGCCGGGGCCTGTGGTGCTGCGGTTTCCCGCTGCTCGACCGCGACCGTCTCGGTCGGCGTGTACCCGATCACCTTCGCGGGCTCGGTCGGCTCCGTCGACGACTCACCCATCCGGCAACCCGTGGCACCCAGGACACAGCCCAACGCCACCCAACCCATCACCCGTCCCCTCATGCCCGACCCCCCATCCCTGTTGGTCTGGACAGGATGGGTCGGGTCCCCCGGTTCGGCACGTCTCTCCCGCCGGGTCCTCGCCTGCCCGGCTGCTCAGCGTCCAGGGAGGGCGCGCGCCACGGCCGTGACATGTTCCCGGACGAGCCTCCGGGCCCGCTCGAGCTCCTCCAGCCGGCCGGGCGCGTAGCCCAGGCACAACACCACCTCGTCCTCGGGCGCCGCCCGCGCGCCCAGGGCCGCGTAGTCGAGGATTCGCGAGACGGGCTCTCCCTCCGAATCGGGTGTGAAGCGGCCGAACACGGCGGCGTGGGTGCCCCGGTCCGGCGCGGTTTCCTTCAAGGCGAAGAGCTGGCGCACGGCGGCGAGCGTTTCCGGATGCGCCGCGAGGGTGTCCGGATTCACCGGCCCCGCCAGCTCCCATTCGAGCAGCCGCAGGCAGCCCCGGACGAACTCCACGTCGGTGATGACCAGTCCATAGAGGTACCAATCCGCGCACGCCGCCTGGACGAGCCGCGCCTGGGCGTCCGTGAGCCAGGTGAAGGACGGGCACGTGAAGGTCTCGCACAGCTCGGCGTGGTAGACGCCGCAGTCGCGCAAGTCCTGGCCTCCCGTCACCTTCGGGTGGCCGAGACAGCCCACGCGCGTGTGCTCCGCGTCGAGGAAGCCCAGCAGCGGGCAGACGCGCACTGTGGGGAAGAGGGGCGGGGTGGCCCGGCGCGCCTCCAGCAGGGAGACGGCCGTGGCGCGCCAACGCTCGGGCTCGGGAGGGAGCGCGCGGAAGGTGTCCGTCTGGACCGCGAGGTGCTCGGTGAGGCTCGCGCGGGAGTGGTCGCGGAAGTTGTAGAGGCCACAGCAGGCGCCACAGGAGGCGCCCCGGCCCGGCTGGCACAGATGGAAGGAAACGGACACGTCAGAACCACCCGGGCTTCATCCGCGTGTACGAGTCCTCGCCCGTGCGGCACAGCGTCACCAGCAGGCTCACGCGGGGCAGCTCCGTGTGCAGCCAGTATTGCGCCGCCGCGAGCTTGCCCTCGTAGAAGTCCCGTCCTTCCTGTCCTTCTTGTCCCCGGGCCAATCCCTCGCGCGCCGCCGCGGCCTGCGCGAGCCATCGCCACGCCACCGCCAGCACGGAGAACAGCTCCATGTAGTCCGCGCTGTGGCGCAGCATCCGCTCCACGTCGCCCGCCATGCCCGCCGCTCCCAGCTCCAGCGTCAGCTCCATCACCTCGCGCGTCGCCTTCTCCAACGCCTCGCCCCACGCTGGATCCACGCCCGCCCGGCGTGCCCGCTCCACCGTGGTGTCCACTTCCTCGCCGAACGCGCGCAGGGCCGCGCCTCCCGCCGCCACCACCTTGCGCCCGAGCAAATCCAACCCCTGGATGCCCGTGGTGCCCTCGTGGATGCTGTTGAGCTTCTGATCGCGCAGCCAGGCCTCGGGCAGGTACTCCGTCGAGTAGCCGTAGCCACCGTGCACCTGTACCGCCAGGGTGTTGGCCTCGAAGCCCTTCTCCGCGGGGAACGTCTTGGCCAGGGGCGTGAGCAGGTCCACCAGCAGGCCCGCGCGCTCGCGCTCCTCGGGCGTCGCACCGTGGGACGCCACGTCCGCGTACCACGCCGCCGCCGCGAGCAACGACAGGCCTCCCTCCACGATGGTCTTCTGGCGCAGGAGCATCCGCCGCACGTCCGCGTGCTCGACGATGGGGCGCTGGGGCCGCGCGGCGTCCTTCTCCCATGCGAGCCGCCCCTGGGGCCGGTTGCACGCGTAGGCCAGCGCCTCCTGGTAGGCCACCGACGCCGTCGCCACGCCGTTGAGGCCCACCATGATGCGCGCCTCGTTCATCATCTGGAACATGTGCGTGAGGCCCTTGCCCTCCTGGCCCACCAGCCAGCCGTGACAGTCCCCGCCCTCGCCGTAGTTGAGCGCCAGGCTGGGAATGCCCTTCCAGCCAATCTTGTGGATGGCGCCCGTCACCCTCACGTCGTTGTCCACGAGCCGTCCGCCCTCGAGCCGGCGCGCGGGAATGGCGAAGAGCGACAGGCCGCGCGTACCCGGGGGCGCTCCGTCGACGCGCGCGAGCGTGAGGTGCACCACGTTCCGGGTGAAGTCCTGGTCTCCTCCGCTGATGAAGATCTTCGAGCCGCTGATGCGGTAGCTGCCGTGTTCGGCGGGAGTGGCCCGTGTGCGCACGTCCGCGAGGCTGCTGCCCGCCTGCGGCTCGGTGAGCGCCATGGTGCCCGTCCACTCGCCCGAGTACATGGGCGCCATGAGCGTGTCCTTGAGCCAGGGCGTCCCGAAGGCCTCGATGAGGTGTGCCGCGCCCGCGGTGAGCCCGATGAACGCGTACGCGCTGAGGTTCGCCGCCATCAAATAGGCCGAGGCGAGCGAGTACACCGTGAGGGGCAGTTGCTGGCCGCCCACCTCCACCGGCCGCGTGGCGGAGAGCAGCCCGAGCTCCACCAGTTGTGGGTAGAGCGCGCGCATCAGCGGGTGCGTGTGGACGCGGCCGTCCCGGAAGGAGGGGGGCTCGGCGTCCATGAGCCGGTAGGTGGGCGCGAGCACGTCCCTCGCGAAGCGGCGTGTGCTGTCCAGGAAGAGGGTGAACGTCTCGCGCGAGTGGTCCGCGAAGGCGGGCAGCCGGCAGAGCGATTCCGTGTCCAACACCTCGTGGAGCTGGAAGTCCACATCACGATCGGAGAGCAGGGGATTGGAGGCGGGCGCGGTCATGGGCATGAAGTCTATCTCACCAGCGGTGGGCGAGCCCCACGCCCGCGTAGAGCGTCAGAGGGGGCGCGGGCTCGAAATAGCGTCCCCGGGCGGCGTTCACCCGCACGTTGTCGATGAAGGGCGCCGAGAAGAGGTTCTGGAATCCCAGGAAGGGGCTCACCTCGAACGCGCCCAAGGGAAAGCGGTGGCCGAGCCTCGCGTTCACCACCCAGGCCAGCGGCACGCGCACCGTGTTCGCGTCGTCCGCGTACATCCCTCCCGCGCTGGAGACCTCCACCGCCGCCAGGGGGCCGCTCGGGTGCTGGTACACCACGTCCGCGCTCGCCTGATGGGTGGGAATGCCCGGTACCTTCTTGCCTCGGAGCGCGCCGTCCTCGAGCGTGGCCCGAAGCGCGTTGTAGGCCGCCCGCACCCGCAGGCGCTCCGTCACCCGGGCTTCCAGGGCCACCTCCGCGCCCAGGTGTCGCGAGCGCGCCGTGTTGCGGTAGTAGGCGCGTGTGCTCTCGTCCTCGAAGCGCACCAGCCCGTCCCGGAGCCACACCGAGAACAGCGCCACGTCGTAGCGCAGCCAGCCGCCCAAGAGCCCCCGTGCTCCGAACTCCACTCCGTTCGAGCGCTGGGGCCTCAGCTCGCGCGACAGCCCGCCTCCCGCGCCCGGGGGCAGCGCCAGTTCCGTCGTCGTGGGGGCCTCGAAGGACTGGGTGAAGCTCGCGAAGAGCGACACCCGCTGCTCCGGCGCCCAGATGAGCCCCAGCCGCCCCGTGGGTTGCTGGAAGGCGCGCGCTCCCGTGCCGTCTCCGTCCTCCTTCAGGAAGTCCTCCACCGCGTAGCGCGACACGTCGTAGCGCGCCCCCGCCACCACCGTCAGGTGCTCGCGTGGCTCCCACTCCTCCTGCGCGAAGAGCCCCAGTCCCGCCACGTCCTCGCGCTGGTCCAACTGCCGCGTGGCGCCGGGCCGTCCCCCGGCGTTGTCGAAGTTCTTCCGCAGGTCCGACTGGGATTGCGCCTCGGCTCCGAGCGTCAGCCGGTTGCGCCGGCCGAGCAGGGGCGCGCGGTTCGTATAGCGCGCCGACACGCCATCGAAGGTCCGGTCGAAGGCCACGACCACTCCGGGCAGGGCGTTCTGGAAGCGCCGCAGTGACAGGAAGCCCCGTGCCTCCACCTCGTGCGCTTCCCCCAGGCGCTGGCGGTACGTCAGGCCCAGCCGGCCCTGCCGCACGGCCTCTCCCGCCCGGGCGCTCAGGTTGAGCGGCGCCGCCCGCCGGGGTTCCGCCTCCACCTCCTCGCGCGTCAGGGCTCCAGGGTCCTGCGCCTCCGGCGCGTCCACCAGCGACAGCACCGCCGTCCATTCCGAGCGCTCACTCGGCGTCCAGCCCACCTTGCCGTTGAATTGCACCTGCCGCGTGGCCGACTGGGGCCGCCAGCCCGTCTGCTCCAGCCGGGACGCTCCCACCAGCCAGCGCACGGGGCCGCTCGTGCCTCCGCCCTTCACGTTCAGCTTCCACAGGCCGAAGTCCCCGTTCACCGTGCGGGCCTCCACGAAGGGCCGCTCGGGGCCGTCCTCCGTGGTGAGGCTCACCACCCCGCCCGCCGCGTTGCCATACAGCGAGGAGGCGAGTCCCCGAAGCACCTCGATGCGCGACACCATCGCCAGGTCCAGGCTGTCCACGTTCGTCTGCCCGTCCGGCAGGGTCTCCGGGAAGCCATCCACCACCACCGTGACGCCCCGGATGCCAAAGGCCGAGCGCGCCCCGAAGCCCCTCAAGGACAGCCTCAGGTCCTGGGAGGCATTGTGACGGCTCTGGACCACCAGTCCCGGCACGCCCACCAGTGACTCATACAGGCCCAGTGTGGGACGGGCGTCCTGGATGTCCTTCTGTTCCACGACGCTCACCGCCGCCGGGGTGCGGGTCAGGGGCGTGGGCACCCGGGGCGCCACCACCGTCGTCCCCCCCGCGTCCGGTGGGGTGTCATCGAGAGGGGGGGTCTGCGCCAGGCCGAGGGCCAGGAGCGCGCCGGGCAGGAGCCAGGACATCCGGGAAACCTTTCCGCTTCGAGGGAAGGGCCCCTCTCTGCCCGCTCCCAGGGCTTCCCGCCACCGCTGCGAACCGCCACTCGCTCCCCGAGGAGGCGGAACTGTCGGTTGGTCGAAACCGGAGCCCGGTCCGCGGGGACACATGTCTTGGGAACCCGGGGTACTGGTAACGTCTTTTTTCCGCCGCCATGAACTCCCCCGCGCCCCACGCCCCGAACGTCCACTCCTTGTTGGTCCACGGATCGAGCGGCCCCGAGGCCGAAATCACCTTCCGGCAGTTCGCCGAGACCGTTCCCCAGCTCGTCTGGACCACCCGGTCCGATGGCCACCACGACTATTTCAACCAGCGTTGGTACGACTACACCGGCAGGGCGCCGGGCTCGACGCTCGGAGAGAACTGGTGTCTGCCCTTCCATCCGGACGACATGCCCGAGGTGTCCCGGCGCTGGCAGCACTCGCTGCGCACCGGAGAGGCCTACGAGGTGGAGTACCGCTGTCAGCGCCATGACGGCGTCTACCGCTGGTTCCTCGGGCGTGCCCTGCCCGTGCGCGATGCCGAGGACCGCATCGTCAAGTGGTTCGGTACCTGCACGGACATCGATGATCAGAAGCGTGCCGCGGAGGCCCTGCGCTTCCTCTCCGAGACGAGCACGTTGCTGACGTCCTCGCTGGACTACGAGACGACGCTCAAGGCGCTCACCGAGCTGGCCGTGCCCCGGCTCGCGGACTGGTGCTCGCTGGAGATGGTGGGCGAGGACGGGAAGTTGCGTCTGCTCGGAGTGGCGCACGTGGCGCCGCGGAAGGTGGAGCTCGCCTGGCAGTTGCGCTGGCGCTATCCGCCCAACCCCAAGGCGCCCTCGGGCGTGTACCAGGTCCTGCGCACCGGCCGCTCCGAGTTCGTCGCGGAGCTCTCCGACGAGATGCTGGTGGCGGCGGCGCAGGACGAGGAGCATCTGCGCATCGCCCGGGAGCTGGGTCTGCGCTCCTTCATCCTGGTGCCCCTCATCGCGCGAGGCCGCACCCTCGGCGTGCTCCAGCTCGTCACCGCCGAGTCCGGCCGGCTCTTCACCGCCGAGGACGTGCCGCTCGTCGAGCAGATCGCCGCCCGCGCCGCGCTGGCGGTGGACAACGCGCGGCTGTACCGCGAGGCCCAGGAGGCACTGCGGCGCAAGGAGGAGGAGCAGCGGGTCGCGGAGACGCTCCAGCGCGTGGGCATGTCCCTGGCGTCGGAGTTGGATCCCACGCGGCTCGCGCAGATCATCACCGACGCGGCGGTGTCCCTCACGGGTGCCTCCTTCGGCGCCCTCTTCGAGAACCGCCTGGACGATCGCGGCGAGCGCCAGCGGTTGTACACCTTCTCGGGTGCGTCGAAGGATCGGTTCGCCAGCCTGCCCATGCCGCGTGTCACCGCGCTCTTCGAGAGCACGCTCCGGGGGGATGGCACCGTGCTCCTGGACGACGTGACGCGCCATCCGAGCCACGGCAAGAGCGCTCCGCACTTCGGTCCGCCCGCGGGCCACCCGCTCGTGCGCAGCTACCTGGCGGTGCCCGTGAAGAGCCGGTCGGGCGAGGTGCTGGGCGGATTGTTCTTCGGCCATCCCGAGCCGGGGCTCTTCAAGCCCGTTCACGCCCAGCTCGCCGAGGGCATCGCCGCGCAGGCCTCCGTGGCGATGGACAACGCCCGGCTCTACCAGCAGCGCGCCCAGGCGGAGGAGCGCTTCCGCTCGCTCGTCAACGCGTCCTCGCAGGCGGTGTGGGCCACGGGCCCGGACGGCATGGTGCGCGAGGACTCGCCTTCCTGGCGTGAGTTCACCGGTCAGACGTACGAGGAGTTCCGGGGCTTCGGCTGGCTGTCGGTCGTCCACCCGGAGGATCAGGAGCGGGTGCGGCGGGGTTGGGAGGCGGGGCGGGCGCTCAAGAAGCCCTATGAGGTGGAGCTGCGGGTGCGCCGCGCGGATGGCATCTACGCCGCCACGCTCGCCCGCGCCGTTCCCCTGCGCGGAGCCAAGGGCGAGGTGCGCGAGTGGATTGGCACCAGCCTGGATGTCACCGCCCAGCGCCAGGCCGAGGACGCCGCGCGCCGGCTCGAGAGCGAGCAGCGCACCCGTCAGCTCAACGCCCTGCGCGCCCAGGTGAGCGATGTGCTCGCGCGCGAGAACACCCCCCAGCGGATGATGCAGGCGTGCGCGGAGGTGATGACGCGCTGTCTGCCGACGTTGCCCCTGGTGCAGATCTGGTCGTGGGACCGGGAGGCCCGGCAACTGCTCCGGGAGGGTCATGCCGGCATCCAGATTCCCACGAGCATCCAGGCCGAGCGCCTGTCCCTGGGAGAGGGCTTCGCCGGCACGGTGGGCCAGACGTGCCAGCCCCTGCTCATCAACGACGCGCAGCAACACCCCGGCGTGCGCTCGCGCGAGTGGATGCAGCTACAGGGGCTGGTGTCCTTCCTGGGCGTTCCGTTGATGGTGCGTGGCCAGCTCGTGGGCGTGCTCGGGGTCTTCGGCGTGCAGCCCCTGGAGGAGGAAACGCTCAGCACGCTGGCCACGGTGGCGGAAGCGCTCGCCCAGGGCGTCGAGCGCCGCCGCGCCGAGCTGGCCTTGCAGGAGCACGTCACGGAGCTGGCGCGATCCAACGAGGAGTTGCAGCAGTTCGCCTACGTGGCCTCGCACGATCTGCAGGAGCCCCTGCGCATGGTGGCCAGCTATACGCAGTTGCTCGCGCGGCGCTACAAGGGCCGGTTGGACTCGGACGCGGACGAGTTCATCGGCTTCGCGGTGGATGGCGTCAACCGCATGCAGCGGCTCATCCAGGATCTGCTGGCCTACTCGCGCGTGGGCACCCGGGGCCTCGAGCTCAAGGTGACCGACTCGCGCCAGGCGTTGGAGCGGGCGTTGGGCAACCTCAAGGCGCTGGTGGACGAGACGGGGGCCACGGTCATCCAAGGTGGACTGCCCAAGGTGATGGCCGACGAGACCCAGCTCATCCAGCTCTTCCAGAACCTGGTGGGCAACGCGCTCAAGTTCCGGGGCTCAGCGCAGGGCCGCGTGCTGGTGGAAGCCGAGCGTCAGGAGGACATGTGGCGCTTCACCGTGGAGGACAACGGCATGGGCATCGAGCCACAGTACTTCGAGCGAATCTTCGTCATCTTCCAGCGGTTGCACAGCAAGGAGGACTACCCGGGCACGGGCATCGGCCTGGCGATCTGCAAGAAGATCGTCGAGCGGCACGGGGGCCGGATCGGCCTGGATTCACAACCCGGCCAGGGCACCACGTTCTGGTTTACCCTGCCCGCCATTCCCTCCTCGGTGAAGGCTTGACCCATGCGTGACGAGACTTCCGGACGGCCCATTGAAATCCTCCTGGTGGAGGACAACCCCGGAGACGTGCGCTTGACCATCGAGGCCCTCAAGGAGGGCAAGGTGCGCAATCGCCTGTCCATTGCCCGTGACGGCGTGGAGGCGCTCGCCTTCCTGCGCCGCGAGGGTCCTCATGCGGACTCCTCGCGGCCGGACCTCATCCTGTTGGACCTGAACCTGCCCCGGAAGGACGGCCGCGAGGTGCTGGCGGAGATCAAGGAGGACGCGAGCCTGCGCCGCATCCCCGTGGTGGTGCTCACCACGTCCAAGGCGGAGGAGGACATCCTGCGCACCTACGATCTGCACGCCAATTGCTACATCAACAAGCCCGTGGATCTGGAGCAGTTCATCTCCGTGGTGCGTTCCATCGACGACTTCTGGCTGTCCGTGGTGCGCCTGCCCGCGAACGAGTGAGGCGGTCATGAGGGTGGACGAGGCGCGCGCGCTGCGGCTGCTCCTGGTGGAGGACAATCCCGGAGACGCCCGGCTCCTGCGGGAAGAGCTCAGGGACGTGGCCCGCTCGCGGTTCGACGTGCTCCACGTGACGCACATGGCGGAGGCGGTGGAGGCGGCGAGGGAGCCGGGCCTGGACGTGGTGCTGTTGGACCTGTCGCTGCCAGACGGGCACGGGCTGTCCAACATCGAGCGGCTGTTGCAGGTGGCGCCCACGCTGCCGGTGGTGGTGCTCACGGGCACGGACGACGAGGAGTTCGCCATGCGCGCGGTGTACGCGGGCGCGCAGGACTATCTGGTGAAGGGACAGGTGACGGGGCCGCTCCTGGTGCGAGCGCTGCGCTACGCCATTGAGCGCAAGCGGGCCGAGGAAGGTCTCAAGCGCGAGGAGGCCGCCCGCCAGACGGCGGTGTTCCGCGAGCAGTTCCTGGGCATCCTCGGCCATGACTTGCGCAACCCCCTGCAGGCCATCTCCGGCAACGCCGCGCTGCTCATGCGCTATGGGGGCCTGTCCGAGCCCCAGCGCAAGGCCATCCACCGCATCGCGCACTCCTCGGACCGGATGGCGAAGATGATCAACGACATGCTCGACTTCACGCGCACGCGCTTGGGGGGCGGGTATTCGTTGCAGCGCACGCGGACGAACGTGCACGACGTGTTGCGCCAGGTGGTGGAGGAGCTGGAGGTGGCGCACCCCCAGCGGCGCTTCGAGCTGAGCGTGGAGGGCAACGGCTGGGGCGAGTGGGACGCGGGCCGCATCGCCCAGGCGGCCAGCAACCTGGTGGGCAACGCGGTGCAGTACTCCCCCGAGGACAGCCCGGTGCGAGTGATGGCGCGAGACGAGGGCGAGGCGGTCCGGGTGGAGGTGCACAACGGCGGCGACCCCATCGCTCCCGAGCGCATGCCGCACATCTTCGACCCCTTCGTGCGGGGTGGCGACGAGGCTCGGGCGCGCTCGGGATTGGGGCTGGGGCTCTACATCACCCACGAAATCGTGAAGGCGCACGAGGGCGTGCTCCAGGTGCGCTCCAGCTCCGCGGAGGGCACCTGCTTCTGGTGGCTCCTGCCGCGTCAGGCTCCAGCGCCCGCGAAGTCCTGAGTCCTTGACGAAGTCTCCGTGCCTTCCTGGTGGGCGAGCGGGCATCCCGCGACGTGGAATGCATGGCGGGAAGGGTGCTGGGCGGAGGGGAGAGGGAGGCCTACCTTCCTGATACAAGGAGGTTTCTCCATGGCATTCCTCATCGCCTTCGGTCTGTTCTTCCTGACGATCGTCCTCACCCTCATCTTCGGGGGTATCAGCAAGAGGGGGGACAGGCGCGTGCAGCGGGAGGGGCGGGTCACCAAGGATCAGCGCCTGCCCTCGCCCGGTGACGTTCACGCCTACTGATTACAGCCCCTCGGGCACTCCGGGTGGCCGGGGGTGGTAGTAGCGGCGCAGCCAACGCGACAGCCCGTCCAGGCCCGGGAAGAGCACCCGCTCGGTGATGTTGGCCTGGTCGAGCTTGTCGCGCACCTCGCGCTTGAGGCGCGCGGGGACGATGAGCCGGCGCACGCCCTTCTTCTGTCCCTGGAGGAAGTCGTCCAGCCGTGACGAGGCGTCGTTCATCACCGAGAAGAGGGCGAACTGGTTGATGATGCGCTCGTCGAGCGAAGGCGGCTCGAAGAAGAGCACGAAGGAGCGGCGGGTGAGCTGGTTGAAGTCGCTCAACGTCGGCGCCACCTCGGCGAGCATCTCCGCGCTGAACACGTCCGCGCCCTCCTTCTGGAGCTGGTTCTTGAGGGGACGGGGCAGCAGCCGGTTCGTCTCGCGGTAGTCCACGCACCACACCACGCCGTCCATGCGATACAGCTCCGGGTTCTCCGTGAGGAAGTGCAGCGCCACATAGGGGCTGAACGTCCAGTCGAGCAGCCGCGTGGGCAGTCCGTGGTGTTGGGCGAGCGCGAGCCAGTCCCAGAGCGTGTCGCACGGGTTGGACGTGCCGCGCGCGTACTTGCGGAAGGCGCGCAGCATGACGTGTTCCTGGCGCGAGTAGTCGCCGCCACGCCGGTTGAGGCTCGTGGCCAGGTCATGGCTCGCGTCGGGCGTGCCCCGGAAGGCCAGCGTGGGCCGGAAGCGGTGCAGGTTCTCGTTCCAAGAGCCCGCGAAGAGCAGTTCCTGCAACTCCACCCAACTGCTTACTTGATGTTCGAGCACGGTGTCCTCGGCCTCAATGCCAGGGGGCGTCCACGAGCTTCAGCTCCTCCAGGGCGTGACGCGCCAGGCGCCGCCACGGGGCCGCCGCCATCCCCTCGCGGGGCGGCCGGGTGAAGTCGTAGCGCGGCGCGCGCCGGTAGCGCTCCTGCTCCCACGCGGAGAGGGGCACTTCACGCGAGTGGGCGCAGGCGAGCATCCGCTGCTTGGTTGCGCGCTCCTCGTCGGTGAGGGCCACGGTGGCCACGGCCGGCGCGGAACTTCCTCTCGCGGGGGACATCATCTCCAGGAGCTCGGGCGCGGTGCGTCCTCCCCGGACGAGCAGCGCCACGGCCGCGTGCGAGATGAAGGCGGCGGCGTCATGGTCCGGGTGTCCTCCCTCGTAGGGCGGGACGACGAGCAGCGAGGGGCGCAGGGCCTTGATGAGGGCCACCAGGCACTCGGTGAGCGTGACGAGCTCCTGGGGGGCTTCTCCGGCCACCGCCCCCAGCGAGAGCAACTGGTCCGCCGACAGTCCCGCGAGCGCCAGGGCCGCGAAGGATTCCTCCTCGCGCTGACGTGCGTGGGCCTCGCGCGTGAGGCCCCGTGGGACGGCGTCCCGGGGCGCTCCATCGGTGACGTGCACGACGTGGCAGCCCGGGCTCTGGCGCAAGAGCCACGAGGCTCCCTGCACCGCGTCGTCCGGGTGCGCCGCCACGAACAGCACCGAGCCGCGCAGCGCCTGCACGGGCAGCAGGGGCCCGAGGACCTCGGCCACGGGTCGCCCCTTCCGGGGCGTGGGGCCTTCCATCTGGATGTTTTCATCGGGCGGCCACATGGTCGCACCCCCTCACTGGCTTCCTGTCCACCGACGCCTTCCGTCCCGTGCTCGAGCTTCTCCGCGCCCGTCTCAGGCCCAACGCTTCAATCCACCTTGTTCCGGCATCATCGTGGGCAGGGGCGCCGCGCCCATGACCTCCTCCAGCAACCGGCGCACCTGGGGCGCGAGCCGGATGCGCGCGAGCCGCCAGCGCTGGAGCGGCCGCAGCCTCGCCAGGGTGTGGGTCATCTCGCGCCGGGTCTGCACGCGGGTGAAGGTGCGCGCGAAGCCCGAGGCCTCGAGCGAGAAGAAGGACAGCGCGTCCGCCTCGTTGAGCAGCGCGAGCGCCGCGTCGGGCTCGGAGCGCTCATGGTGGTGGATGAGCCAGCGCACGTGCTCGCGCTCGTGAGGTTCCATACCCACCCGGGTCAGCACGGTGTCGGCGAGGGCCGCGCCCCGCTCGGCGTGCGCGTCCTTGAAGGACTGGTAGTCGCGGGCGGGGTTCGCCACGCGGGTGCCCGGCTCGGAGCGCGTGCGCTCCACGTCGTGGAAGAGCGCCGCGGCCTGGAGCGCCAGGTTCGCCTCCGGCGCCAGCCGCAGCACCCACTGCCAGGTGTCCAGCGCGTGCCGGAAATCCTCGCGGAAGAGCGGTTCGCTCAGGTCGTGCAGGGCCCGCAGGTGCGCGAGCAGTGAGTCGAAGAGGGGACTCGCGGACGCGGCGTTGCGGCGGCCGATGAGGCCCTGGTAGCGCGTGAGGATTTCCAGCGCCGCGGTGGCGAGCGCCTGGCGGGGCGCGCCAGACAGGTGCAGGGTGAGTCCGTGCTTGCCCGCGGTCTGGACGGCGGCGCCGAAGACGCGCTCGTCCCAGTTCCACGGGTCGAAGCCCGGGGCCCGCCACTCCTGGACGTCCAGATGGACCACGGACGAGGGGTTGTCGGGCGGATGGGTGAGCTGGGTGAGGGTGGGAAACTCCGCGGCCAGGAGGGCGAGTGCGCCCGGAGTCGTGGGCCTGGGGCCCTCGCTGCCCTGGTCGGTTTCGGACAGCAGGAGCTGTCGGATCATGGTGTGTCCCTCCCCCCCGCGTGTGGCGAGGCCAAGGTGCGGTGGTACGTCTGGAAAGACCAGGGCTTGGATGCGGTGAGTGGACGCGGACGTCGGGCGGGAGGCATTTCACGGCGCCGCGGTCGGCCCGGCCCGCCCGGAGCCGTGTGCTGGTGCACATCCGGACGGATGGGGCCGGGGGACGTCTGGACTCGGCTTCTACGGACGGCCGTTGTCCGAGGGCTGATCGAAGGCGAACCGATCGGCCCGGGGGGCGGCATCCTCGTGGAACAGGGGACACTTCTGGCAGGTGAAGCCCTCCCAATCCGCGCGGACGGCCATGTCGATGCATCGCCCATAGGCGCGGCAGTTGACGTTGCGGTAGTCCTCGACGCGGTAGTGCTCCGCCCACATGGGCAGGCGCAGCTCGGTGGGATTGGGCTTGGGTGGCGGACAGGCCATGTCGCTGGTTCTCCTCTCTTTAGATGTCTTCCCCCCTCGGGGATGGAGTGCATACGCGCTGGCCCCGGGTGACATTCCCGAGTGAATACCGGGGGATGGAGCCACTCGGCGCCCGCTGCCGACCCCATGCCAAGGCGGCCCGGAGAGCGTGCGAGCATGGATTGTGTGCTTCATCCCACGCGGGCTTTCCCCGAAGATGCCCGGGTGCGCTCTCTCTCCGACTCCGCCTCGTCCGTCCCCGCCCGTCGATGGGGGATGCTCGCCCTGTCGCTGTTCGCCCTGCTCGCCGTGGCCGGGTGCACGACCTTCGCCCGCGCCGTGAAGGAAGGAGACTCCTTCACCACCCAGCGCCAGTGGGCCCAGGCGGAGGCCGCCTACCAGCGCGCGCTCGCCGCGGAGCCCGGGGACTCGGAGGTGAAGGTGAAGCTGCGCGACATGCGCCGGGCGTGGAGCGCCGAGATGTTCCAGGCCGCCGAGGCGAAGCGCGCCGAGGGGGACCTGGCCGGAGCCACGCCGCTGTTCGTGCGCGCGCTCGAACTGGACGCGGACAACGCCGAGGCGAGGACGCAGCTCGGGCAGACGTTGGAGGCGCGGGTGGCGGTGGCCCAGAAGGCGCTCAAGGAGGACAAGCTGCAGGAGGCCCGGGCGGAGTTCGACGCGGTGCTGGCGGTGGATGCCCAGCACGGCGCGGCGCTCAAGGGCGTGACGGCGGTGCGCACGGCGTTCGCTCGCCGGTGGTTCACCAACGCCAGGCGGCTGGAGGACGAGGGCAAGCTCGGCAACGCGCTGATGTCATACGTCCGAGCGGACCAGGAGCTGGTGGGCGCCACGCCCTCCCGGGAGCGCGCCGAGGCCGTGCGCCGCAAGCTCCAGGACGAGGTCGCCTTCATGGTGGTGGCCTCTCCCGCGGAGGACAAGGCCAGCGCGCCGGACGTGCTGCAGCGGCTGTCGCCGGGCCGGCTCGCCGCCATGTTGCCGCAGGAGGTGCCCATCCGCGTCATCACCACCGAGGCGCCCAAGGACCATGAGGGCGTGCGCGTGGGGCTGGCGCTCGATCGGGTGCTGCCGGTGAAGTCGGTGGAGCAGGCCCAGAAGTCCACGCGCTACGTGGTGACGAACAAGGCGGTGCCCAATCCGCGCCGCCTGGAGCTGGAGACGGCGCTGCTCACCGAGGAGCGCAAGCTCGAGGAGGTGGAGCGCCGGCTGGGCGGCGTGCTGCGCGAGTACCTGCGCCGGCAGGACGAGCTGGTGCAGGCACGCGAGGTGGCCGGCCGTTGCCGCGACCGCGAGCGCAAGGCGTGCCTCAACGCCCTGTCCGAGTGCAACTCCGCCATCGGCCGTGGCAAGCCGGGGGAGATTCCCAAGGAGTGCGACCCCTCGCGCTGCAATGCCCAGTGCATGCAGGAAGAGGACGCCTACGCGCGGCGCTCCCAGGGCGCCTTGGAGCTGGAGCGCAAGCTCGAGGGGGCGCAGGAGGCCGCCGAGCTCCAGCGGCGCGAGGTGCAGCGCGGCCGGGATTCCTGGTACCGCGAGCCCCTGACGGTGGAGGAGCCCGTCTACGCCGACTACCCCTACGACGTGGAGCTGCACCGGCTGTCCCTGACGGCCACCGTCACCGAGCGCCTGGTGGACCTGTCCAAGGACGCCGCGGCGGGCTCGCCGCACACCGACGACTACGTGGCCATGCACGAGGACTCGTCCAACAAGGCCTATGACAAGGTGGGCGTGCTGGCGGACCCCGTGCAGTTGCGCAGCGAGGCGGAGCTGCGCGTGGAGTCGGGTGACAAGGCCATGGAGTCCATCGCCTCGCGCGTGATGGAGCGCTTCGACGTCTACCGCCAGCGCCGGGTGGAGGACGCGCGCCGGGGCATGGTGCGCCCGAGCGCCGAGGACGTGGTGGAGACGGCCGTGCGCGCGCTCCTGCTCACCGCGGACGCCCCTCCCCAGGACATCCTCCTGCCGCTCACTCGCGCGCGCGGCCTGGACAATCCCCAGGCCCTCTTCGGGCAGGGAGGGGGGCAGTGAGGGGCGCGTGCCCTCAGCGCGCCGTCGCGTCCGGGGGCTGACTCCATAGCGCCGCCTCGGCGGACTGCAGACAGTCCTCGAGGAAGCGCAGGTGGATGTTGATGACCTCGGCTCCCAGCTCCGCGAGCACCTGGGCGTTCTCCGGCATCGTGCGCAGCAGCTCCTCCATCATCCGCGCCTGGGTGATGGCGCGCCCGGTGGCGGGCTGGGCATTCTCCTTGAGGTAGGTGAGGCCGTCGATCGCCTCCCGGCCGAGCCCCCGCGCCACGTGGGCCAGCAGCACGGGCCCCACGCTCTGGATGAAATGGCCGACCTCGTACGCGAGCGCGATCTGCGCTCCCGGCTGCTCTCCCGTCAGCGTGTCCTCGACGAGCAGCCGCCAGTCGCGCATGGCGTCGGTGGGGAACTGCGCGAGCAGCCGCTCCGAGTGCAGCGGACTGGGGCGGCGCAGGTTCCAGCGGCGCACCAGCAGGCGCAGGTCATCGGTCATCATCACGTGCTGCTGGGCCTCCTGGCGCGCATGGGCGAGCAGGCCCTTGCCGAGCGAGTCCAGGCCCTGCAGGAGGCAGCGCTGGCCCTCGCGGCGCACCCAGCCGTCGAGCGGTTCGGTCATGTACACCCCGAGCGCGTGGTACTGGAGGAAGAAGCGCTCCAGCACGTGCGGCTCGAGCGAGGCGTCGCCCAGCCGGCGCATCACCCCATCCGTCGAGAGACGGGCGCGCGCGGGCAGGACATAGGGCTCATACAGCTCTTTGAGCAGGCTCATGGGGTTCCTCGTGGAGGCGGACGGGACAACCGGGCAATGTCGTTCAGGCGTCGAGAGACGGGGGCGGCAGGCGGCCCACGGTCGCCTCGCTCACGTACTCCAGGAACTCGGGCAGCATCCGCGCGGACAGCAACCACAGGCAGGGGCGCGTGCCGGGGACTTCGTGCAGGCGGGTGCCGGCGAGCAGCGCGTCGTCCTCTTCCCTCTCGGACACGAGGGTGAACGAGGAGCGGCCGCGCGCGGCGTACCAGGCCCTCGCCGCGTCCAGCAGCGCGACGAAGGTGTCCTCCCCACCGGGGGCGAGGGGAAAGAGGCGCGCGGTGTCCAGCAGGCCGAAGAGGTTCGTGCCCTCCTGGGCCAGCTCCACCACGACGGCGGCCACCGCCAGGCCCTCGTGGCGCGCCACCAGCACCTGGCGCTCGCGCTCCATGCCCGCGGCGCGCCAGGCCTCGGCGGTGCCCCGGAGCTCCAGCCGCTCGGGTGTCAGGTCCAGCGCGTCCACGTAGGCGGCGGGCCGGATGCGGGCGATCTCCTCGGCCACTCGCACGCGCTCCTCGGCGTCGGCCGGGCCCCACGCGAAGCCGTTCTCGAGCTGTCCGCTCGGCTCGTCGCAGCGCACCTGCCGCATGCGCACGGGCATCACCAGCGCCTCGCCGGTGTCCTCGTGCGCGCGCGCGTACGTCAGGTGCAGGCGCTCGAGCAGGGGGTGGTTCGCGTCGGCGTAGGCGAGCAGCCAGCGGAAGTCGGCATCGCTCTGGGTGTGCTCCATCGTGCGCACGTGCAGGTCGCGCAGGATTTGTCCGGGGGGCACGTCCCCGGGGGGCCTGCCGGGGCGCTTGGCGAGCTGGTGGATGAGCCAGGCGTGCCGGTAGGCGCGCACGGAGGACAGCGTGCCCTCCACGCCCCGCTCCGAGGGCCACACCGTCTGGCAGAAGAGCTGGGGCACCTGGGCGGCGCGGCGGCTCGTGTCGAGGAAGAGGGCGCGTTGAGACTCGACGCGCTCCGCGTCCTGGCCCGCGAGGTTGAAGTAGCCCGAGTCGGCGAGCAGCTCCCACAACGGCTCGAGCCACGCCTCGCCGCCGCGCGTGTTCGGACACAGGCAATGGGAGACGAGCCGTACCCAGCGCGTCTCGTCCTCGGGGGACAGGGGGGTCACCTGCAGGCCGAGCATCCGCTGCCCGTCCGCGGATGTCTCTCCCACGTAGCGCACCTCGCCGCGCAACCACACGGACTCGCCCTGCGCGTCCCGCAGCTCCAGGGGCCGCAGGATGAGGCCCGGGAAGACGAGCTCGTCCGGGGCGCCGCGCAAGGACAGGCCGGTGAAGGACACGTCGAGCACGTCGCACGCGCGCGCTCCCAGCTCCGTCCACAGCGGGTGGTGGAAGTGGACATGGAGGCCCGGGGGCGCGGGCACTCGCCGCTGCGAGCGGTGGCGCACCCGCCACAGTTGCCGCGGAATGGGCGTCACCAGCCGGTTGCCCCGCACCTGCCGCGCGGGCACGCGCAGGCGGTAGGCGGAGTTGTAGCCCACCACCTCGATGTCATGCGGCGCCGGGCCCCAGTGCGCGTCCGGCTCCTCCAGACGCCAGTGAAGCTGCGAGGCCTCCACGTCGAAGTACTCCAGCGACACGCGCATCGTCCGGCCGAGCTGCCGCAGCAGCCCCTGGTGCTTCATCACGCACACGGCCTTGAGGATGGAGCGGATGCGCTCGGGGTCGACGAGCGCCTCCTCGATGGGGCGCGGCGACACGGCGGGCAGGGCGCGTCCCTCGCGCGCGGCCACGTCCAGCACGGAGAGGATCTGCCGGCCCTGCTCCAGCGTCACGTCCACGAACTGGATGCCGAAGGGGGCGTTCTGGTGGCGCGGATCGCTCCAGAAGATTTCCCCGCGCAGCGGCCCGATGGTGCGGCCATTGTCGTCGAGCAGCACCTGCACCGGACGCTCGCGCGGGGGCAGTTCGGTGCCCGGCTCCGCCAGGGCCCAGACCGCCGTGGGGCTCAGCCGCGTCACCCGGCTGCTGCTGATGCCCGGCTGGGACAGGATGAGGTTGATGCCTTGCTCGGGCCTGTGAGCGTGCAGCGAATAGCCCGAGTACGTCCCGGCCGCGAGCGCCGTTCCCGTCGCGGTCTCCTGGTGTTCACGCATGGCGTTCCCTCTCACAACGGGACGGCGCGGCTCCGCTCGCGCTCTGGCTCCGGGGAAGCGCTCTTCTCCGGAGGCTCAATCCCTTACACACGAGGAGAGCGCTCCGTGCCCCCATCCGTCAAGGCTTCATCCGCCATTCATTGCTCATGACGCGGCCGTGTCCCCGTGACGGTGGAAAAGTCCATCCTCCTCGGCCAGGACCCCGGAAGGCTCCTACTTCCCCGAGAGAACGGCTCCTGGTTGGAGCCGTGCAATCAAAGACTTGCGGGAGGCGGGCAGGGGGTTGTCAGGCTTTTACAGGGCTGACGGTTCTGCGACGGCAACCCGCTTGTCACTCCATCCCGGCGAAACACTCGCCGCGCCGTGAGAGGGATTGCTGGGATTGAAGGCTTTACACGGAGGGGGACGCGAGGAGCCCGCCGGGATGAGGGCGGGCGGCGGACAGTCGCGGGGCGGAAGTGTGAGCCAGCCGACATCCGGGGGGCGTGGGGTGGGGGCACAAGGCCGTGGCGGTCCGCGCCAGGAAAGGCGAGGCTCCGGGGACGGAGGGCTTTCCATGGCCAGACCCAGCGAGGACGATCTCTTCAACGTCGAAGTGCTCAAGGTGATGTTGCAGCTCGCGCAGAGTGACCAGCGGGTGGATCCGCGCGAGGCGGGGGTCATCCTGGGCGCGGCGCGCAGCTGGGGCGTTCCGGAGCCGGAACTGGCCGCGCTCAAGAAGGCCCTGGAGGACGGGTCTCCCCCGCCCGCGCCGGACCTGGCGCTGTTGCGGGGCCGCTCGGACGAGGTCTTCGAGGCGGTCCAGGCCCTCATCGCCAGCGACGGTGAGCTGCGCGCCGAGGAGCGGGAGATGCTCGAGGAGCTGCGCCTCATCCTCGGCTAGGCCCGAGGCTCCGCCTCTTCCTCAGGAACGGTGCCGCTCGGCCACGCGGTAGAGCCGGGTGAGGGAGGAGTCCAGGAGCGACTGGCGCGAGCGCATGTAATGGCGTGCCCGGACGAAGGGGAACCAGACTCGGCTGCCCACGAGCACCTGGGTTTCCTCGAGCTTCTGACGCGGTATCCACTGGCCTCCGAGGTTACGTACCAGCACCTGGCCCAGGTACGCGCCAATGGCGGGTACCGCGTGCGCGTCGATGTTTTCCCTCAGGCGGCTCGTTGGGAATTCCTCGTGCCAGAAGTAGAAGTCGGCGTCGGTGAGGGACTCGGGCGTCTCCTCGAAGATGGAGGGCACCGCGGTGTGCAGCAGGGCCACGAGCAGTTCGGCGAGGTCGCTGTAGTGCTCGCACGCGCGCGCCGGGTCCTCCACGTCCGGAGGCAGGGCGGAGTCGGCGGGACGCCATTCCTCGGGTTCTGGCGGCTGCCACGCGTTGAACTCGGCGATCGTGCGCTGGCGCTCGTGGCTGGCGACGTCATCCACCACGCGCGAGAGAAGCGG